>ERZ780208.175-NODE-175-length-71958-cov-135.795753_pt1 | contig 71958 bp, 62 predicted proteins | sample MGYA00511167_ERZ780208 | MGnify/ENA primary metagenome ERZ780208 (study PRJEB29588, sample SAMEA2159202) | human gut metagenome | biome: human gut; feature: human-associated habitat; material: faeces | place: Denmark | collected 2008/2010 ...
AGGAGTGCTTTTACAAAGACATTTCGTAATTTTGCACTTGCTTGTTGAATTCGCGTGGTAAAAACGAATAATTTAAGTGTTAATTTAATTAAAAAAAATAGGAATGGAAAAAAGAAATTCCTTCTTTCTGCCGATGAGAAGTTGAAGCTCGCGGCTGAGATTTCGTCGAAGACTGCTGAGCAGCGTTTCGACAAGTTGTCAAACCAGTTAGTGAAGTCTGCCAAGCACATTTATTCAGAGAAGGCGACTTATCATGAGTTGACCGAAGGCATGCGTGCCTGGGTGTTGAAGAAGAGTGACATCAAGAAAGCGTTTCATCTGACTCGCAGTTTCTTCACTCATTTGAACAAGGGCGAGCATATGTTGCTCTCCGAGTTTGTTCGTTTCACCAATTGGATTTTCACCCATTATGCTAGCGAGGAGGTGCGCCTGAAGGTATGGATGGGTATTGGCACGGTGTTGTTTTGTCACACGAAGGAGAACGCCGATTACGGTTGGCATCCTTTCTCCCGTCCTCTCGACCAGATTTTAGAGGACATGATAGAGAAGGAAGTGAAGAAGCGAGTAGAGAAGGAGGAAAGAATCCGCGCCTTGAAGAAGGCCCAGGATGAGATAGGAAAATACTGATTTCACTTTTTTAGATTGATTTAGAACCATTAAGGCGCCGCCTTCCTGCTGGCGAAAGCTGGCTGGAAGGGGGTGCTGTAAAACCAAAAGCTGTAGAGTCTGGATTTGGATTGATGGTTTGGCTCTACATGTTATTATAAAGGGGATGAAACTCCATAAACAGTCTGGGCGACAAATATTTTTTTTCTATTAATGCCTTAATGAGATGAAGCATAATGTCTTGAAAACTGTGAAATAATTGCTTATTCTGCCAATTATTTGTAATAACATCACTTTTTTGTTAAAACATGCAAGCAATTCATTTCTTTTATTTATCTTTGCAACCGACGGTGGTGCAAGTGATAACAAGGCATATCTTCTATAAAGGTATCTCAATTATAGCAAAAGAACTTATCAATAGACTGAAGTTTCTTTGCCCCTGAATGAAGACACATTATTTTATATATATGAAGGATGTGATTTTTGAAAATACGCTGATGAATGTCGGTGACGGCACTAAAGACGGATACTTGTGCCATGCCTATTGCCATGAAGGGGAATGCTGTTTCTCTTTCAATGGCAAGGGGTATGTCATGAGGGGTGGCGACTGTCTGATAGTACGTCGCAGCGAATTGCTGAAAGACATACGGGAGAGCAGCGACTTTAAGGTTGATGTATTTTATGCTACTCCTCAGTTCATCACGATAAGCACACCGCATAGCAACTATGGTACGCGTGGAGGATTGTCCTTGTTTAACAATCCGATTATGCATCTTACGCCGGAAATGCAGCAGGTGTGCGCTCTCGATTTCGATTATATCCGCCGTCGTCTTGCTTTGACGACTCACAAGTTTCATCGCGACGCAATGATCAATGCCGTTCAGGCGATTATTATCGACTTCTTTGATTTCCATGCCACGCTCTATGGTACTGACGACACCGTTACTCAACTATATTCCTCTCTGATGAACAGGTTTCTGGCTTTGCTCGAACGTGGCGACTATAGAAAGAACCGTGAGATTGGGTATTATGCCGACCTCCTTTGTGTTACTCCGAAATACTTATCGGAAGTATCGAAGAAGGTAAGTGGCTATCCGGCAGCCTTTTGGATAACACGTTATACATCGCTAGATATTGCCCGACTACTCAAGAACAAGCATCTAACCTTTACAGAGATATCTGACTTGTTTGGCTTTTCGTCAGAGTCGTATTTTAGCCGATACGTACAGAAATATCTTGGAGCACCGCCTTCAAGTTTTGTAGAATAGGCAGTGAATCAATCTTTTTCGGAAATATTGTAAATAATCCCCGAAATCTGTGTCCAAGCAGTTTCGGGGATTGTCTGTATCTTTGCACCCGTAATCAGACACATTGAATTATGGAAGAAAAAGTTTTGACCCGCCGCACGGCTCTCAAGATTATGGGAAGTGCTGCATTGGCCACTGTGATGGCAACAACGGGAGCTTCTGCCCTCACTTCTTGCATCGAAGGCAAGAAGAAGAGAGTGGTATTGTATTTCACAGGCACAGGCAACTGCCTCTATGTCGCTCGCCAACTTGCTGGCAAAGAGGGTGAGATACTCAGTATCCCGCAACTTATGCGCAAGAAGCAGTTCGAAATTGAGACAGATGAGATAGGACTGGTATATCCTATCTATGGTCATATGCCGCCCTATATGGTGCGTGAGTTCATTAAGAAGGCACAACTGAAAGCTGAATACAAGTTTGCCGTGCTGACCTATGGCATGCGCAAGTGCAACGCCGTGGAGATATGGGATGGCATTTCCCGAAAAGCGGGCAATGTATTCGATTATATTGGCACTATCGTCATGGTGGACAACTGGCTGCCCAACTTCGACATGAACGAGCAGATGAAGATAGACAAGCATATACCAGAGAATCTGGAAAAGATAACTTCCGACCTCAGCAACCGCCGCCGTTGGCATGAGCCAGTGACACAAGAAGAACGTGAGCAGCATGAAGGCTTCATGAGTCTGAGCGGTCTCGATCCTGAAGTAGGATTTCTGATGAAGGCTGATAGGAGTTTCAGGGTGACAGATGACTGTATCCACTGTGGTATATGCACATACGTCTGTCCTCGCGGCAACTATCAACTTACCGGTCAAGGGGTAAAGATGCAGGGCGACTGCGAGTTTTGCTTTGCTTGCATCCAGAACTGTCCACAACGGGCGATACAGTTCAAGAAGAATGAGGACGGAACATGGCCAGATGGTTCGGAGAAGAACCCTAATGCACGCTATCGCAATGAGAACGTGTCGCTGATGGAGTTAAAGTTGGCCAACAATCAGAAAGTATGACAATAATGCCCCGATGATTATGTTACGTAAAATTAGAATAACCCTTGCCGTACTGTTCTTCGTAGCGGTCACGGCATTGTTCCTCGATTTCACAGGTATAGTCCACGCTTATCTCAGTTGGACAGCCAAAGTGCAGTTTCTGCCTGCCCTGATGGCAATGAATGTAGGAGTTGTATCACTGCTACTGCTGTTGACCTTAGTTATAGGCAGGGTGTATTGTTCCGTCGTCTGCCCATTAGGGGTGATGCAGGATATCATGTCGTGGCTGAGCGGAAGGAGCAAGAAGAAAAAGTTCCGCTTCACCTATTCTAAGGAAGTTAGATGGTTGAGATATGGTGTGCTATGTCTGTTCATCGCCAGCATGATACTGGGCATACATGGCATTGTGGTGTTGCTTGCCCCTTACAGTTCTTATGGTCGCATTGCCTCCAACCTCTTTGCGCCTGTCTATGACTGGGGCAACAACCTTTTGGCAATGTTGACCGAACGTGCCGAAAGCTATGCTTTCTACGAGACGGACGTTTGGATAAAGGGCGCAATAACCTTTGCCGTTGCCACCATCACTTTTATGATTATAGGTATATTGGCATGGAGAAACGGTCGAACCTATTGCAATACGATATGCCCTGTGGGAACTGTACTTGGCTTCTTCTCCCGTTTTTCACTATTCCATCCTACCATAGACAAGACAAAGTGCAAGAACTGCAGTCTCTGCTCACGCCGTTGCAAGGCAGCCTGCATCGACTACGCACACCACCAAATTGACCTAAGTCGTTGTGTGGCATGTATGGACTGTATAGATACCTGCAAACACGGAGCGATAAAACTGAGGAAAAGAGCGTTCTCGGGAATCAGCGGCAGGAAAGACACGGAAAACGCGCCGTCTTCAACATCTTTAGAAAATGACAAACAGATAGACAGCGCGCGTCGCAGTTTCCTTTCTGCGACAGCTTTGATAGTCGTCACTTCGGCAGTAAAAGCACAGCAGAAGAAGGTGGATGGAGGACTTGCGGTCATTGAAGATAAGCAGAGACCTCAGCGTGCCACACCTATACTGCCAGCAGGCTCACTGTCTGCACAGCATTTTGCCGGGGCTTGTACGGCCTGCCAGTTGTGCGTTTCGGCATGTCCCAATGGGGTGTTGCGCCCTTCCACCAATCTGCATACGTTTATGCAGCCCGAGATGTCATACGAGCGTGGTTACTGCAGTCCGGAGTGCAACCGTTGTTCCGAGGTATGTCCTGCGAAAGCCATCACTCCGATTAGCATTGCTGAAAAGTCATCCACACGCATAGGCCATGCAGTATGGATTAAGAAGAATTGCATCCCCATAGCCGACGGTGTATCTTGCGGCAACTGCGCCCGTCATTGTCCGTCGGGAGCCATACTGATGGTGCCTTCTGACAGTGAAAACCCTGATTCACAGAAGATTCCAGTAATCAATGGAAAGAGGTGTATCGGCTGTGGCGCATGTGAGAATCTATGTCCTGCCCGTCCGTTCAGTGCCATCTACGTGGAGGGGCATGAGCTACACAGCAAATAAGCCTCAATCGCCATGTATCACAATTCAGAATTTTCGCATTGGCATCTCTGGCATGGCACTGCAAGTGGCAGGTGGCTATTACTTCATCAAATATATACTAAAAAAATAAATTTGTAAAGAAATGAAAACATTATTATTTATTGGAGGCATTGGTATGCAGGAAGTGCTGCTTATCGCATTGGTTATATTGCTGTTCTTTGGCGGTAAGAAAATTCCGGAACTCATGAAGGGACTTGGCAAGGGTATCAAGTCGTTCAAGGAAGGAATGAGTGAGGTGACTAAAGACATGGAGGACGAAAAGAAGGATGGAAACAAATCTGAGCTTTTGGGATCATCTCGACCAGCTGCGGACGACAATCATTAAGATTATATGTGTGGCTGTCATAACAGGAATCATCGCATTCTTTTTCAAAGATGAGTTGTTTGGCCTGTTGCTTGCACCCCGTACATCTGGCTTCATCACCTATAGGCTGCTTGAAGCCCTATGTTCCTGGGTGGGAATATCTCAGCCAGACACGTTCGAGGTATTGCTCGTCAACACTGGATTGGCAGAACAGTTCATTATACACGTCAAGACAGCCATGTGCATGGGTTTGCTGTGCTCCTCGCCTTACAGTGTCTGCGAGTTGTTCCGATACGTCTCTCCAGCCCTATACGACAATGAGCGTCGCTATGCAGTGACAATAATCAGCAGTGGCTATGTGATGTTTATGATTGGTGTTGCGGTGTCATATCTGCTCATCTTTCCGCTCACATTCCGTTTTCTTGGCACTTATCAGGTGAGTGTAGATGTAGCCAATATGGTTACCTTGCAGTCATATATGAGTACGCTCATGATGATGAGTCTTACTATGGGTTTGGTCTTCGAGTTGCCAGTGGTTATCTGGTTACTCTCACGCATGGGAATAGTCTCATCAGGCTTTCTCAGGAAATACCGCCGTCATGCAGTAGTAATCATCCTTGTTATTGCAGCTGTCATCACTCCAACCTCTGATATCTTTACGCTGTTGTTGGTATCACTGCCAATGTACATGCTTTATGAAATCAGTATTTTAATCAGTAAACAAAAAAAGTAATATGGAATATTTAAAATTGAACAATGGTGTTATGATGCCACAAATAGGATATGGTGTCTATCAGATAGCACCGGATGTGTGTGAATGTCATGTGGCTGAGGCATTGAACGTGGGCTACAGAATGATTGACACGGCTCAGGCTTACCACAACGAAGAAGGTGTGGGTAGAGCAGTGGCTGACAGTGGAATCAGTCGCGACGAGATTTTCCTCGTTACCAAAGTGTGGATTTCCAACTACGGCTATGACAAGGCGAAAGCTTCCATAGAGGAAAGCCTTAGCCGACTACGCACTGACTACATTGACCTTATACTCCTCCATCAACCTTTCTGCGATCGTTATGGCGCATATCGTGCTCTGCAGGATGCCTATCGGGAAGGTAAAGTGAGAGCTATAGGCGTGGCAAACTTCTATCCCGACCACTTCATCGACCTTGCTGAGAACATGGATATCGTTCCGGCAGTAAACCAAGTGGAGACTCATGTGTTCTGTCAACAGCAGGAGGCGCAGGGCATCATGCAGGGATATGGCACCCAAATCATGTCGTGGGGGCCATTTGCCGAAGGTCGCAACAATCTTTTCAGCAATGCCATACTGAAAGAGATTGCAGAGCGACATAATAAGACTGTTGCTCAAGTTGCCCTTCGCTGGCTGCTGCAACGGGGCGTTGTCATTATCCCTAAGACAACCCACGTTGAACGCATGAAAGAAAATTATGACATCTTCGATTTCGTTCTGTCTGATGATGATATGGACTTAATCGCTACCCTCGATACAGGCAATAGCCTCTTCTTTGATCATCACTCGGCAGAGGCGGCAAGGATGTTTATGGGGTGGAAATAACAAGAAGATTATATTATGAAAACAATGAAGAAAATATTAATTTTTATGCTGGGCATGCTGGCTTTCGTCAACTGTTCGGCAGGTACAAAAAAAAGTGACTCTAATAACAATGAAGTAGAAATGGAAAAGATTCTCTTTATCAACGGAAGCCCAAACCGTGACGGCAATACCGCCGCTTTGGCAAAGGTGCTGCTTGAAGGCAGAAAGTATGAAACGATTAATCTCAACGACTATCGCCTCAACTTCTATGCTCAGAAGCTTGAGGGAGACCAGCTTGACGAGGTAATAGCCAAAATGAAGGAGGCAGATATAGTCGTGATGGGTTCGCCAGTTTATTGGCACAACATCTGCGCCTCGGTGCGCACGCTGATGGAACGTTTCTATGGCTATGTGCCAGATGGGGAGTTCAAGGGCAAACGCCTGTTCTTCGTATATCAGGGTGCCGCCCCTACAAAGATGATGATAGATGATGGCGAATACAGTATGAGCCGATTTGCTGGTATGTATGGTTTCTCCTACGAGGGCATGGCTACCAGCAAAAGCGAGGCTAAAACATTAAAAGGTAGGTTGAAATGAAGAAGATTATTATGACAATGGTAGGCTGCATCTGGATGATGGCAGCCTACGCACAGGGACCGATGGTCCGACTGAGTAATGGAGTTGAGATGCCACAGTTTGGTATCGGAACATTTGCAGTGCCTTCAAATGAGGTTTGCAAGGAAGCTGTACTTACGGCTTTGCGTGCAGGATATAGACATATCGACACGGCTCATGCCTATATGGACGAACGTGGCGTTGGCGATGCCGTAAATGAATTTGTTGCAGAAGGTGGTTGCAAGCGCGAGGATATTTGGGTGACGAGCAAGATATGGCCGTCGGAATATTCCGACCCTACTGCTATCGACCGTATGCTTCGCCGACTTAACCTCGACTATGTTGACCTCGTATATCCGCATCAACCAGTGGGAGACATCAAGACGGCATGGCATAACTTGGAGTTGGCTGTGAAGCAAGGCAAGGTGCGCACTCTTGGTCTCAGCAACTTTGAGGTGCCTGGAGCTGAGAAGTGGTTTCAGTGGTGTATGGATTCCACTGAGATAAAGCCAGTTATCATGCAGATGGAATGTCATCCTTATGCGCAGCGCATCGAGAAACGCAAGTTGGCGAAGAAATACGGCATGAAGGTGGAGTGCTGGTTTCCCCTTGGTGGTGCCATGAGTCAAGGCGCATTGCTCAAAGACCCTGTCATCGTGAAGATTGCCAAGGCACATAATGTAAGTCCTGCACAAGTGATCCTCCGATGGGAGATACAGGAAGGACTGCTGACCATTCCCGGAGCCACCAATCCCGATTATATCCACGAGAACATCGCAGCTGCACAAGGTGAAGTTGGCGGAAAACCGTTCGCCCTCACGGCAAAGGATATGAAGCAGATAAGAAAACTGAATAAAGAACAGCGTTTCTTCAATGCTACATACGAGCAGGCAAAGGCTTTCGCCAATATGCCAGTGATGGATGCGCAAGAGCGTGAAGAGGCAGAACTTACAGCCCTCTCTGCAAAAAAATGGGAGTGGATGGCAGAGAAGAACGTCACGGAACTCGCCCGACTATTTCACAAGGATGCCATGTTCGTACACATGGGTGGAGCATGGGGACGCACGGCGGAACTTATGACAATAGAAAAAGGTTCCATCTGGTACAAACATGCTGATATACATAGTGTGGAGTCGCGTATCAGTGGAAACACTGCCGTAGTATATAGCGAACTACAGTTGACGAGCGAGGTAGGAGGTCATGAGGTCTCATTCCCATTCTTTGTATGTGAAGTCTATATAAAAGAAGGAGAAGCTTGGAAACTCCTCACATTGGCTTTTACCAAGAAATCGTAAAATTTCGGTAAACGACAATCATATGAATGCCATGGGCGGAGTGACTATTGGATTCTAAAGATATATATTATGAAGTATTTGTTATCAATGATTATGTTAGCTATGACTACATTAACAACGAATGCACAAGGAGTGTATAACAAGGCAGCTAAACAGAATTCACTGCCGTTAGTAAACGAATGGGACAAGACATTCCCAAAGAGTGACAAGGTACGTCATGAGAAAGTGACGTTCAGCAATAGGTTCGGCATCACGCTTGCAGCCGACCTTTACATACCGAAAGAGACGAATGGAAAAATGACGGCCATTGCCGTCAGCGGACCATTCGGCGCAGTGAAGGAACAGGCAAGCGGACTCTATGCACAACATCTGGCAGAGGACGGTTTCATGACCATTGCCTTCGACCCTTCTTTTACAGGAGAAAGCGGCGGCGAGCCACGTTATTCCTCTTCCATGGATATCAACACTGAGGACTTCTGCGCTGCAGTGGATTATCTATCGTGCCGAGATGATGTTGATGCCGAGCGCATTGGCATACTTGGCATCTGCGGATGGGGAGGTATAGCCCTCAACGCTGCGGCTCTTGACCCTCGCATAAAAGCTACGGTGAGCGTCACCTTATATAATCTCACCCGCGTGACACAACAGGGATATTTCGACACAATGGACGAGAATGGCAGATTCGCATTGAAACAAAGATTGGCCAAACTGCGAACAGAAGAATTCCGTAAGGGAGAGATTCTGCCGCAGGGCGGACTTCCCGATACGACTGCCGCTGATGCACCCGAGTTTCTGAAACAGTATGTAGCTTACTACAAATCGCCGAACAGAGGCTATCATCCACGTTCGCTCAACTCCAATATGGGATGGAACATCACCAACCAGCTGATGCGCCTCAACCAGAATCTATGGATAGCTGCGCCAGAAGTGCGCACACCAGTGCTCATCGTGCATGGCGAGAAGGCTCACAGCCGATATTTTGGTGAGGAGGCTTATCAGAAACTGACAAGTGGCAAGTATGCAGACAATAAGCGTATGCTCATTGTACCCGATGCCACACATTGTGACCTCTATGATGGTGGTGAAGGAAATTTCATCCCATGGAGCGAAATTACAAACTTCTATAAGTCTAATCTATGATAAAGTATATTCTCACACTTGTATGGGCACTCACCATAACGAGTGCCTATGCTCAAACAAGCGACATTATGAAAAAAAATATATTAACCCAACGCCAACTTTCTTTGGCGGAATGTGCCAGCCTTGAAGCACAAGGCGCATGGTCAGGCTTGACGTAGCTTTGAGCAAAGCTCTTGATAATGGAGTTTCTGTAAATGAACTGAAGGAGGCTTTCTCACAACTCTATGCCTACACAGGCTTCCCCCGTTCGCTCAATGCACTTAATCGGTTGAAAAATGTGCTTGATGACCGCAAGCATAAAGGTATATGTGACAATGAGGGAAAGCCGTGGACGAAACCTGCACTGTGGAATGATGCTTCTGAAGCTTTGAAAAGAGGCACAGAAGTACAGTCACGTCTTGTGGGTGGACGGGAATACAAGTATGATTTCTGTCCTCAAGAAGACTATTACCTGAAGAGCCATCTGTTTGGTGACATCTTCGCAGGCGACCAACTATCTGAAGCCGACCGCGAGATTGTGACCGTAGCTGCCCTTTCGGGCATGAAGGGCGTGGATGCACAGCTTGCATCCCATAAACGGGGTGCTGTGGCTATGGGCAATACAGCTGAGCAAGTTGAGCAGTTGTGCAACTATCTTTCAGAGAATGGTCTTTCTCAATCTGACAATGCCGCAGATGTTTGCCATGGCGACTGGCCTAAGGGCAGTCCTAACACCCATTTTGCCCAATATTTCACGGGCAACAGTTATCTTGCACCGATAAAGCCCAAGAATCTCTCTGCCGAAGAGCAGTCCGTGCAGAGCTACAGCAATGTGACCTTCGAACCAGGATGTCGCAACAACTGGCACATCCACCACGGCGCACACCAAATCCTCATCTGCGTCAGCGGCAAGGGTTGGTATCAGGAATGGGGCAAACCTGCCATTCCGTTGCAACCAGGTGATATAATAGATATACCAGAGGGAGTAAAGCACTGGCATGGAGCGCAGCGTGAGTCCTGGTTTCAGCATATTGCGACCCATGTGAAGACATCGGACAAGGGCAGTAACGAATGGCTAGAAGAAGTGAGTGACGAAGAGTATCATAACATACATCAGTAAAAAAATCTCAGCCGTATCTTCTTTGTATGTCTTTATCACTCAGTGGTATATATCAAGGCGAAACGGCTGTGATTACCGCCCTCCGGTGCTCAGAACTGCTACGCTCTAAGGTTGGCGGACCAAAGCGATCTTCGCCATGGTTGTGCGGGATGGGACCGCCGGGAGAGTGAAGTTTAAAGTTAATAGTTTACAGCTTATATCCAGAGAATTGGCTGAACTAAAATATACTTATTGGCATAGCCCAATCAATGGGCTATGCTGATCTCGTCATCAATGATGCTTTTCTCTTATTCTTCTGCCAGTTCTTTCATCGCATCGTTTAATGTGTTGAAAAGAACGTTGATGTTTTCTTCTTCATTCTTGCAGGCCTCCTTGAAGAGGGCAACAGGATCTTCGGTGCTGCTCTTGAGTGGAGTCTCGTTGAGCAGGATGTTGACATTGTTCAGCAACATGCCGTGAAGGGTAGGCATGTGGAGCTGGTGTTGTTCGCCCTCCTTGCTGCCACACTTCAAGCCTGCGGCGTATGCCTTCACGATGATGCGGACCAGGAGATGGATTGCCATCGGCTCGTCGGCGAGACTGATGAGAATGCCGTGGGTATAATCGCGTACATGCTCTTCAAGAGTGGTAAACTTGCCTTGCAGAAGGCAGGTGAAGTTGCGCTTGTATTCTGATTCCATCGCTTTGTACAACTGGTTCGATTTGCAGGCTATGCGCAGGTAGTCGAGCATGGTTGGCTCAAAGGTCGGGTCAGCCTGTTTCATGCTGTCAAAGTTCTTCTTCATGCGCTCGTTGGCTTCCTCGGCAGTCTTGTAGTTGAGGCGTACCAGAGTAGAGAACATGATGTCGAAGAAGTATTGGTTTACCTCGCCATAGTGCTCCAGCATCATCTGCTTGATCTGTTTCGGGTCGTTCTTCTTGCTGAAGTCATTGCCTTCGATGGTAGCATCGATGATGCCACGTGCGTAAGCTTCGAAGAAACCTCTTACAAATGCAGCTACTGCCTGATAACTGTTGATTCTTTTGCTCATATCTTGTCTGTGTTTATTGGGCTGTTCCTGTTTGGGAATAACAGCTTCTTATTCAAAAGTCTTAAATTCATACCCCTGTTCCATGAGCCATTCTATGGCCTGAGGGAGCGCTGTCTTCAGCTTTTCAATGCTCTTCAGCGAGTCGTGGAAGGTGATGATGCTGCCATTGCGGGCATATCGCTTCACATTGTTCACCACATCTTCTGCCGTCATCCATTTGGAATAGTCGCGCGTCACCACGTCCCACATGATGACCTTGTAAGTGCGGTGCAGCCACCAATACTCACTTGGTCGCATCCAGCCGTGAGGTGGACGGAATAGATGGGCATGGATGATATCGTTCGCCTTATTGGTGTTGAGCACGTAGGAGATGACGCGGTGCTTGAAGGCACCGATATGATTGAATGTATGGTTGCCAACCTGATGACCCTCTGCCACAATCTGGTTGTAGAGGTCATGATGGCGCAATACATTCTCGCCTACCATAAAGAAAGTAGCCTTGATATTGTACTTTCTCAGGGTCTCTAAGATGAATGGAGTTGACTCTGGAATCGGACCGTCATCAAATGTAAGATAGACTGAATGGTCTTTCTTGTCCATTCTCCAGATGGCCTTTGGATATAACCATCTGAACCATTTGGCTGGTTGCTCTATGAACATGGATAAAACAGGTTTATATGAATAATGAAAAGTTTGGTGTCGTGTTTCGCGACACCAAACTTTTTTCTATTTTTTACTGATTGCCTTCCGGCATTCTGCCACCTCTGCCATGATAGAGACGGTAGAGGTTGTTGAGCTGCTTCTCATACTTCTGCTCCAACTGTGGACTCACCATTCCGGCAGCCTCGCAGATGCTCTGCATAATCATAATCTGACGGATGCAGTCGTGCTCTGCCTGGAGGAAACGGTCGTTTGGCAGCGAGAGATAGTAGTTGAGGTATTGTGAAGCATTCTTCCAAACCGCTTCTATATATTCCTTGCCCTTGGCTTTCTGACCGGTCATCAGCCAGCCGCGAGCCATATCCAAGCCACCGCTCATGTAGTCGAGCGTAACATTGTAGGCAGGAATCTCGGTATCAGCCTTCTTCAGGATGTTGATAGCCTTCTGTTTCTTGCCTTCGGCGATGAGTTGGAGGGCTGTCTGGGCGAGCAGGCGACGGTGGGTATAACACATACGCATGGTTGTCTCGTCGATGTAGAGTCCCTTCTGCTTCAGGTTGCCGAACTTGAATCGGGTCATGATGTTGTGATAAGCCTTCTCTGTATCGAAGTTCTTGGCACCTGGCTTGTTGGTGGTGAACGGAGTGATACGGTTCACAAGTCCCTCCTGTACGAAGTTGTCACCGAGGTTCATATAGTTCTCTTCGCCTACGGTGAGTGCTACGTAGAGCGGACGGGTCCAGTTGCACTGTGCCAGCATTTCGAGCATCATGAGGTCGTTCTTGTAGAGTGCGCTCTTGCCGGCAAGAGAGATGACCATCTTGTCTGGAATAGAATCTGATGCCATCATCATGCCGCTCTTCTTTACAGCCTCCTTGTCGATTGTGACATAGAGGGTATCCGTAGGGATGAAGTGCATGTCAGGGTTCTTGCTGCGTACCCAGTTCTTCAGGATGTTCTTGAGCTCGAACGGTTCGTCACCAAACTGCTTCTTGGCATTCTCTGGATCCTGCTTGTAGAAGTCGAGAATCTGCTTCTTTGCCTCAGGTTCAACAGATACATATTCGTTGGTACCTGAACAGAAGTCGAGACGTGGCCAGGTGATTGGCACAGATGGTGAGTTGTATGCAGGACGCATCATCTGGTCGATATACCAGTCGGTCTGCAGGTAGCTCAGGTTACATACGCGGGCATCTGTTCCTACGCCTTCTACCTCCTGGTTGTACCAGAGTGGGAAGGTATCGTTATCACCATTGGTAAAGATGATAGGGTTTCCCTTCTCCTGGAGTGACATCAGGTAGTTCTGACCGAAGTCACGGCAGGTGTAACGGTTTGAGCGGTCGTGATCATCCCAGGTCTGTGATGCCATCTGGATAGGTACGAGAAGTGTGATGACTGCTACGATGGCTGTTACAGCAGTACCGCTGAGCTTCATCTTGCGCTTCAGGATGTCGATGATGGCGAGTACGCCGAGACCGCACCAGATAGCGTATGCATAGAATGAACCGGCGTAAGCATAGTCACGCTCACGTGGCTGCATAGGTGTCTGATTCAAGTAGATGACGATGGCAAGACCTGTCATGAAGAACAGGAAGAATACAATCCAGAACTGCTGGATTCCGATAGGGAGGAGCACTTCCTCTTCCTTGCCGTTCTTCATTACCTTCTTCTTGCGGGTATACCAAGCCTGCCAGAAAAGTCCGATGAGACCGAGAATCAGCGGCATGCAGTAGAATACATTGTGTCCCTTGTTCTCCTTCAGGTCGTCTGGCAATTTGCTCTGGTCGCCATAGAGTGAATCATCAATGAATGAGAAACCGGTAATCCAGTTGCCGTGCTCTGGCTCACCATTGCCCTGGATGTCGTTCTGACGGCCGGCAAAGTTCCACATGAAGTAGCGCCAGTACATGAAGTTGCACTGGTAAGAGAGGAAGAAGCGGATGTTGTCAAACTGTGACGGCATCTTCACCATGATACTTTCTCCGCAGCGGTCGTAAGGAATCTCTGTGCCTTCTACACCGCCCATCCAGTCTTCGTATGCCTGGGCATGATCCGAACTGTACATACGAGGGAAGAGCATGTTCTGGGCATAGATATACTTATTCTTGTGACTTACTACGAAGTAAGAGTCCTTCTCATCAGCCGAAGCTTTCTCCTTGCGCTGGTAAACCGGTGCACCTTCTTTCATGACAGGCTTGCACATGTTGCCGTCTACTTCGAGGGCTACCTGTGATGTATAAGCCTGGCCATAGAACAGAGGGCGGTCGCCATACTGGTCGCGGCTCAGATAACTTCCCAGGGTAAAGATGTCCTCAGGAGAGTTCTGGTCCATAGGAGGGTTGGCAGAAGAACGGATCACGATGAGTGCGTAGCTGGAATAACCAATCATCAGCATCAGCATGCAGAGCAAGGCTGTGTTCTTGACGCGTGCTGAGATGAGAGGCAGGAGCTGCATCTTCTTCTTGGCGATGCCTGTAGATTCGTCAACGCCTGTTACTACCTCCTGCTTGCGCTTGTAGCCGAGTACGAACCAGAGGATAACCAGCACGATGATGCCAGTAATGGCAGCTGTCCAGCCATATCCGTAGAATGGGATGCCGAGCATGCCGAAGCCGAGAACGAAGGCGATATTCTGCTTCTTCTCGTTCTTCTCAGAAGCATGGCAGGTTTCGTAGATACCCCAGATAACTGAGGCTACGAGACAGATGATGTATACGATTTCACCGGTATTGAACGGACAGCCGAGAGTGTTGACAAAGAACAGTTCGAACCAGCCGCCTACGGTGATGATACCTGGAACCACACCATACAGTACGGCTACCACTACGAGGAATGAAAGGAACAGCGCCAGGAGCGAGCCCTTGAGGTTGGCATGTGGCACCTTCTTGTAGTAATAAACCAATACGATGGCTGGGATACAGAGCAGGTTGAGCAGGTGGACACCGATACTCAAACCGGTCATATAGGCGATGAGCACAAGCCAACGATCGCTATGAGGCTCGTCAGCATGGTCTTCCCACTTCAGGATGAGCCAGAATACCACAGCGGTAAAGGCAGAAGAGAACGCATAAACCTCACCCTCGACAGCTGAGAACCAGAAGGTATCGCTGAAGGTGTAGATGAGTGCGCCCACCATACCGGATGCCTCGATGGCAATCAGCTTGCTGGTAGTCAGTTCTTTCCAGTCGCTGATGACGAGTCGGCGAGCCAGGTGGGTGATGGTCCAGAAGAGGAACATGATACAGACGGCGCTCAGCAGGGCGCTCATCGTATTTACCATCTTGGCTACCTGGGTAGTGTCGCTGGCGAAATGTGTGAAGAAATTGCCTAAAAGCATGAAGAATGGTGCCCCAGGTGGGTGACCGATCTCCTGCTTGTAAGCAGTCGTAATAAACTCAGGACAGTCCCAGAAGCTGGCTGTCGGTTCAATTGTGGAACAATAAGTGAACGCCGCAATGATGAATGCGACCCATCCGAAGATATTGTCCACTAATCTGTACTGTTTCATTATTGTTTAAACTTTAATGTATTATATTTCTTTCTGAATGCTTTCTCTGTTTCTGAATGCTTTCTCTGTGCCTTTCAAAAAGGCACATTCCAATTGCAAAGATAATAAAAAGATGAGATAATATGGATTTTTGCACCTGTTTTTTAGGCATTATTATATAATAAGCCTATACATTTAAGAAATGCTCTTCCAGTTTCTCTCTCGGCATATCTGCCGTATCGTGGTAGTGGAGATGATGATTTACGCAGGCGATGTGCTTTACGTTATTGAGCACTTCGGCTACATCATGGCTTACGATGATAATGGCGCACTCCCGGTTGATCTGTTCCAGCATCTCGTACATCTGCTTCTGGAAACGGCGGTCGATGTAGGTGTTGGGCTCATCCAGTATCACTACATCGGGTTTCGAAACAATGGCGCGGGCGAGGAGTACTCGCTGCAGTTGTCCGCCGCTCAAGGCTGCGATATGGCGGTCTTTCAACTCCGTGAGCTGCATCTGTTCCAGACAGTCGAGTACCTGCTGGTGCTGTGCCTGGGTGTATCTGGAAAAGAGGCTCTTGGTCTTGCTGAGTCCTGAGAGTACCACTTCATAGACGGAGATAGGGAACTGTTTGTCGAGATGATTGTATTGGGGCAGATATCCCATGCTGATTTCCCTTACTTCCTCCCCGTCTTTATAAAAGCGGATGCTGCCGTCTGTGGGTTTCATCAGTCCCAGAATGAGGCGCATGAGAGTTGTCTTGCCACCACCGTTGGGACCGATGATGCCAAGATAATCGTCTTTGTAGACGGTGAGGTTGATGTCGTGGAGCACCTCCTTGCCTTCATAGCCAGCAGAAAGATGCTCGATTTTTATGATTGGAGTCATATTATTGTAGTTTTTACTTCCCAACAACGATTTTCTTGCCCTGTACCGCTGCTGCAGCTTCCTGCATCGCCCAGTTCCAATCGCCTTGCAATGGGTTGATATTCATTGGCTTGGTGTGGCTCTCGTTGATGAATGTATTGGTGTTGCGGTTGGCAAATTCTGCCTGTATCAGGCAGAACTTGATCTTTTCTTTTCTGGCTCTCTCTATGAGGCTCTTCAGCTGGGAGGCACTAGGCTCCCTGCCTTCTTCCTCTATGGCAAGCTGCTCCAGCTGGTAATCACGGGCAAAGTAGGTGAGGATAGGATGATAAATCACAAACTTGTGTACCATCTCGGGATGATTCTTGAAACCCTCTCTGATGGTGCTGTCTCGCTTGTCGATGATCTTCAGCAGCGACAGATAGTTCTTCTCAAAGAATGCCTTGTTCTTCGGCTCCAGATTGCAGAGTGCCTTGAAGATGTTGCTGGAGATGATGCGGGCGTTTTTGCAACTCATCCATACATGCGGGTCGGTATTGCCGCCTGGTGTCTTGGCAGGCGTGATGCCTGTGGAGGTATCTATCACCTTCATGTCAGGAGCGTTGTCCTGCAGCTTCTTCATCCAGGTCTGTTCGAAACCGATGCTTCCCACTTTCAGATAGAGGGCACTCCTGGAGAGTTCCATCATCTGCTGGGCATAAGGCTCGTAAGTTTCAGGATTGTTGCCGTTGGATACCATCACGTTGACATCCACCTTATCTCCGGCAATCTTATCAACGAAAAACTTGTAGGGAGGGATAGTTACGGTAACAGCAGGTTTGCCATCGCTGTTGGCGACAGATTCCTTTCCGTTACTTTCTGCGGTGTGGCCTTTCTGCTGGCTGCCTTTACAGCCCGCGAAAGCCACGCATAATATAATAAGGTATAAATACTTTCTCATAAGCAGTCAATCTATATGAATCAATTCTTTGTTTTCTTTGCAGCTTGTTTAAAAGATGAAACTGAGTCCGTAAACCAGCAGTACATATCTCAACACCTTTCCGATGGTGATGCTGATGACAGAAATAACGATGTTGGCTCTCGTCAGTCCCAAAACGATGGTGATGGCACTGCCCAACAGGGGCAGGAAGGCAAAGAATCCCATCCAGGCTCCTCTGTCGGCCATGAAATGCTGAGCCTTGTCAAGACTCTCTTTCTTTACATGCAGATATTTCTCTATCCATTCCAGCTTGCCCATCCGTCCTACGCCATAGTTGAACATAGAACCGAGCACATTGCCGATGCTTCCATACAGTACGAGCTGGATAGGTTCCAGTCCGGCAGCCTGTAAGCCCGACATGACCACCTCGCTGCTGAAGGGAAAGAAACTGCCGGCAAGGAAGGCTGATACCAGCATGCCCCAGTAGCCCCAGCTCATTAAGAAATCTATAATCCAACTCATAGTAATATGCTCTCTGGTACGAGTATGTTGTAAGCCATGATAAGTACCAGCATGATGAGCAGCAGGATGAAGGATATGTTGGTAAACTTACCTCTGGTGAATGTGATGAAATGGGCGATAAGCGGTGCTGTATTCACAATCAGGATGCCGCCCAGTTCCTGTATATATTGAGGCTGGAGGACGATGAAGATGATGCAGGCAACCGATATCATGATAAACGTTTCGTAGATCATGCGGGTTCGTATCTTATCGCCGTAGCTGGTGCGTATGAAGTGGATGGAACCGATGATGGTGAGCAGGATAACGAAACTCAGGTCCAGTACCTGATGGTCGGTAACCTGCGAATAATCAAAGAGTTCGCTGTAGTTGATGAATTCGCAGAAATGGTCAGCCAGCCCCTGTATGTTGTCGGTATAGAAGAAATAACCGGCTGCAAACCAATAGGGCACGATGAGACCTACTAGTGTTGCAAAGAATGTCTTTACGCTAAACGAGAGGGTAAACACCATCATCATAATCCACAGGATAGGCATGAAATAGCCTATCTGCACGAAAACCATCGATGCCAGACCGATGCAGGCAAAGGCGTAGAAAGTCCAGCCTGTTGAGCGTTTATCCTGATAGCAATTCCAGATAATGAGATAAAAGGCGATGAAACACATCGTCACAATACTGCTTTTTAAAGAGGGGTGGGAGAGTCCTGTCATCGTCAGTAATGCCAGAAAACTGCAGGATACCATTCGGCTGTAGGTACGCATCAGGGCATTACGGTTGTTCAGTTCCACCATCAGCAGGGTAGACATGGCTGTAAAAGCAAATTCTATCCAGATATTGGATACCAATAAACCTACTGCAACCCAAACCAGTGTGGCAAGGGTTGCAGTAATAGGTAAAGAGTAGCGGCTAGCCGCTACTTTATTTTGAAAAGTTTTCTTTCTTAACATCTAATTCAACATTAAAAAACTAAAGGTCCTGTCCGATATCAGAACGGAAGTACTTGTCGGTGAACTGGATCTTCTGTGCCTCAGCAAAGCTCTTCTTCAAGGCTTCTTCCTTGTCCTTGCCGTAGCTGCTTACGCAGATGACACGACCACCGTTGGTTACTACCTGACCATCCTTCATGGCTGTACCGGAGTGGAATACTACTGAACCTTCTACATCGTCGATGCCCTGGATAGGATAACCCTTCTTGTAAGCCTCAGGATAACCGCCGCTTACGAGCATCACGCAGACTGCATCACGCTCGTCAAACTCGATGCTGCGCTTGTCCAAATCGCCTGCTGCTACACCTTCGAAGAGATCCACGATGTCGCTCTTCAGACGGAGCATCACGCTCTCAGTCTCTGGATCACCCATACGGCAGTTGTACTCGATGACCATAGGCTCGCCTTCAACGTTGATCAGACCGAAGAAGATGAATCCCTTATAGTCGATGTTCTCCTCAGCAAGTCCCTCTACAGTAGGACGGATGATGCGCTCGTCAACCTTCTGCATCCACTCCTTGGTAGCGAATGGTACAGGGGTAACGCTACCCATACCGCCGGTGTTCAGACCGGTATCGTGCTCGCCGATGCGCTTGTAATCCTTAGCTTCAGGCAGAATCTTGTAGTTCTTGCCGTCGGTCAATACGAATACAGAGCACTCAATGCCGCTGAGGAATTCCTCGATGACTACGCGTGCAGAAGCGTTGCCGAACATACCGCCGAGCATCTCCTTGAACTCTTTCTTAGCCTCTTCCAGGGTAGGGAGGATGAGAACGCCCTTACCGGCGCACAAACCGTCAGCCTTCAATACATAAGGAGCCTTCAGTGTCTCCAGGAATTTCAAGCCTTCCTCTACGTGCTCGCCGTCGAAAGTCTCATACTGGGCAGTAGGGATGTTGTGGCGCTTCATGAACTTCTTGGCGAAGTCCTTGCTGCCTTCCAATACGGCGCCAGCCTTTGATGGACCGATGACAGGGATGTTCTGGGTGCGAGGATCGTTCTTGAAGTCATCGTAAACACCCTTTACCAATGGGTCTTCCGGACCAACTACCACCATATCAACGCCATTTTCTACTGTGAAGTTCTTGAGCGCCTCAAAGTCGTCTGCCTTGATATCTACGTTCTCGCCGACATTCTGTGTACCGGCATTACCAGGAGCGATGAAGAGTTTCTCACACTTCTCGCTCTGAGCGATTTTCCATGCTAAGGCGTGCTCGCGGCCACCGCCTCCTAACAATAAAATTTTCATTTGCTGTAAGTTATTGTTTGTTATTTGATGTAGAAGTAAACTCCCCTTTTTCGGGGGATGTTTACTCCTAGATATTTACTTGAGATAATCGAAGAAATAATTGCTGATGCGCTCATGCAGATGAGTGCTCTGATGACCTCTCATGTTGTGAGGCTCGCCAGGATAGACGAAGAAGTCTGGCTGGGTGCCTGCTGCGATGCAAGCCTTGAGGAAGGTGAGGCAGTGCTGTGGCACTACGGTCACATCGTTCAAGCCCTGGATAATCTGCAGCTTGCCCTTCAGGTTCTTTGCCTGATAGAGCAGAGAGGTCTTCCTGTAACCCTCTGGGTTGGTCTGTGGGGTGTCCATATAGCGCTCGCCATACATCACCTCGTACCAGTGCCAGTCGATTACCGGACCGCCTGCTACGCCTACCTTGAACACATCAGGGTGGTTGGTCATCAGTGAGATGGTCATGAATCCGCCGAAGCTCCAGCCGTGAACGCCAATCTTGTCAGCATCTACGTAAGGAAGCGTCTTCAGATATTCCACGCCCTTCATTTGGTCTTGCATCTCAATCTGTCCGAGTTGGCGGAAGGTAGCCTGCTCGAAAGCCTTGCCACGGTTCTCGCTTCCACGGTTGTCGAGGATGAAGAGCAGATACCCCTTTTCTGCCATGTAGGTTTCCCAACCACGGCTAGAGTAGTTCCAGCGGGCATCTACGTTGTGGGCATGAGGTCCACCATATACATATATAATGGTAGGATACTTCTTGTTTGGATCGAAGTTTACCGGTTTCACCATTCTCCAGTAGAGGTCTGTTTCGCCATCGGCAGCCTTGATGGTACCGCAGCTGTACTCAGGCACATTGTAGCCCTTCCAAGGGTTCTCGGCAGTGAAGTAAGCGGTGCGCTTGCCGGTCTCGGTATTCACGAGGGCAATCTTGCGAGGCACGGTAGGAGTAGAGTAGTTGTCGAAGACATACTGTCCGTTCTCGCTCAAAGTGGCGCTGTGCCATCCCTTGCCGCAATCATCTACCAGCGTACGCTTGCCGTTTTTTGTGTCTACGGCAAAGATGTTTCTCTGGATAGGCGATTTCTCGTTGGATGCGATGATGATACTCTTGCGCTTGGTGTTGAAGCCGAGTACTTCCATCACTTCCCATTTGCCGGAAGTCAACTGCTTGATTTCGAGCGATTCTGTGTTGCTTGCCATGCGGCTTCCGTGCTTGCCCAGGGTGCAGAGGTAGAGGTGGTTGTAGCCATCCTTGCGGCTCTGCATGATAAAGCTGTTGCTGTCCCAAGGCAGGAACTGGATAGGGTGGCAAGGCTCCACGTATTTCTCGTCGGTTTCGCGATAGAGTTCGCCTGTCTTCTCGCCGGTTTCTGCATTGTAGGCAGTCAGACGGCAGTCGTTCTGGTCGCGGTTCAGTTCGAACATATAGATGGTCTTGCTGTCCGGACTCCATGCGATGTTGGTGAAGTAGCGGTCGGTTGGATCGCCAGCCTTCAGATAGACGGTCTTGCCGGTCATGCAGTCGAACACGCCTACGGTTACCTTGTGTGATGTCTCGCCTGTCATCGGATACTTGTCTGGTGCAGGAGTAGCAATGCAACTCTGTGTTTCAGGATGATTGAAACCGATTTCCGGGATGTCGACCTGCGGATAGTCGGTTACCATACTCTGGTCCATGCGATAGAAGGCGAGCAGTTCGCCGTTCGGACTCCAGAAGGTTCCCTTGCTGATACCGAACTCATCGCGGTGAACACTCTGTCCATAAACAATTTCGCGGCTTCCGTCCTTTGAGAGCTGGAAATCGTGAGATTTCTTCTCTTTTGTCAGGGCGTTGCTGGTTACATCGAAGATACGCACATAGAGGTTGCTGCCCTTCAGATAGGCGAAGGCGTTCTGCTGGGCATTAGCCTCCAGGAGGTTCTCGCCGTCAGCAAAATCCATCTCGCTCAGCAGCTTATGCTTCTTGAAGTCTACGGTATAAGTCTTGCTGCCGTTGCTTACCATCACGATGCTCTTGCCTGCAAAAGGGAATATAGCATTGTAGAGGGCTCTTACCTTGATGTCTTTGGTAGGAGCAATCCACTGGTTGATGTCATTGATGCCGAAGAGTTTGGTCTCCTTGCCTGTCGTCTTGTTGACGAGATAGCAAGCATCCACATCCTGGCGAACGAGTTCATTGCCCCACCAGGTGCACCAGCGGTTCTTAGCTACCATGTTACGATAGTTGTTGCCGCCGAAGTTCAGGTCTTCCAATGTAAAGGTTTTCTCGCCTTTCTGAGCAGGAACCACGCCCTGAGCCTGTAAGTCGGTTGCATTCATAGCCATCATAATCATAGCAGCAAAAGATAATTTATAAATTGAATTCTTCAGATTCATTATTTTCTTTACTTTACTTTATCGGGTTTACCACCCATGCGTCGTGAAACACGACGTATGGGTCGATATGTCTTTAATCCTCGTCGTCGAAGTCAACGCTGAAGTTCTTCTTGCCTCCGCGCTTGCCTCCGAAATCACGGCCACCACGTTTGTCGCCCTTGAAGCCACCACGCTTGTCGCCTTTCTCGAAACGCTTTCCGTCGCGCTTGCTACCGAAGTCACGGCCACCCTTGCGGTCGCTCTTGAAGCTGCGGCTGCCACGCTTGTCATCGTCGTCATCATTGCGTCGACCGCCACCGATACGTGAACGGCCGCCCTTATGGAACTCAGCACGCTTCTTCTCGAAGTCTTCCAGACGGTGAGTATGGAACTTGAAAGAACGGATATCGTCCTCCTCGTTTTCAGTCTCCTCGCTTACACGCTTCTTGAATTCACGCTCCTTCTTGAAACGGTGCTTCTGAGCCATCTCGCTCTTCTCGCGCTCAGTCTTCACAATACCGCCTTCAGAACGGAAGTCCTTCATCTTGCCGTCGAACATCACATACTTGCGGAATTCGCACTCCAAGCTTCCGTTGAATACAGGAATCTTGATAGATGGTTTCAGACCAATCTGCTCGAAGCACTCCTCGCGGTAGCTCAATACCCAAGCCTCGTTGCCGGCAAAAGCCTTCTTGAAGCGCTCACCTATCATCTTGTAGGTGTTCAGGAGGTTAGGGGTAGAGATGCGCTCACCGTATGGAGGGTTCATCACGATGATGCTCTTCTCGGCTGGCTGGGTGAAGTCCTTGAAATCAGCCTGTGAGATGGTGATGTCCTTGCTGAGACCGGCAGCACGAACGTTGAGATTAGCTGTATTGACAGCCTTCATGTCAACATCGTAACCATAGATATGGTGCTCGAACTCGCGCTCCTGAGAGTCGTCGTTATAAATCGTATCGAAGAGATCCTGGTCGAAATCGTTCCACTTCTCGAAGGCAAACTCCTTGCGGAATACACCTGGAGAGATGTTTCGGGCGATGAGGGCAGCTTCGATGGCGATGGTACCTGAACCACACATCGGGTCGATGAAATCGCATTCGCCCTTCCAGCCGGTCATCAGAATCATACCTGCAGCGAGAACCTCGTTCAGAGGAGCCTCTACCTGCTCCTGGCGGTAGCCACGGCGGTGCAGACTCTCACCACTCGAATCGAGACTCAAGGTGGCATTGTCTTCTGCAATGTGGATGTTGAGGCGGATATCCGGGTTAGATACGCTGATATTTGGACGCGTACCCTGCTTCTCGCGGAACCAGTCAACAATCGCATCCTTTACCTTGTAGGTTACGAAGCGTGAGTTGCGGAACTCCTCTGAGTAGACTACTGAGTCAACCGAGAAAGTCTTCTTCACATCTAAGATGTCATCCCACTTGATCTTCTGAATCTGATCATACACCTCTTCAGCGCTTCTAGCCTTGAAGTGCTTGATAGGCTTTAAGATACGGATGGCTGTGTGCAACTGGAAGTTAGCACGATACATCATTTCCTTGTCGCCTGTGAAAGACACCATGCGGCGACCGATCTGTACATTATTGGCACCCAACTGGGTGAGCTCTTCAGCCAAGACAGGCTCGAGGCCCATGAAGGTCTTGGCAATGAGTTCAAATTCCTGTTCCATTATTGAATTCTATATCTAATAAACTTTGTTTTTCTTTTTTATATTTCTTTGTTTTCGGTTTCATATCCTTGGTAACCCATACGTTGGCTCCCACTACGCAGCCTTCTCCGATGGTGATGCGACCGAGGATGGTGGCATTGGCGTAGACGATGACATCATTTTCGAGGATAGGGTGGCGAGGGATTCCCTTGATAGGATTGCCGTCCTTATCGAGAGGGAAACTCTTGGCTCCGAGGGTTACACCCTGGTAGAGTTTCACATTGTCGCCGATGATGCAGGTAGCTCCAATTACCACACCCGTACCGTGGTCGATGGTGAAGTGCTTGCCGATGGTAGCCTCCGGGTTGATATCAATACCGGTTTCCGAATGCGCCAGTTCGGTCATCATTCTCGGAATGAGCGGCACTCCCAGTTCGTGCAGCACGTGAGCGATGCGGTAGTTGGTAATCGCCTTGATGACCGGGTAGCAGGAGATGATTTCTCCGTGGCTCATGGCAGCCGGGTCGCCCTCGTAGGCAGCCTCTACATCAGTAGCCAGAATCTTGCGCAGTCTCGGGAATTCCATGATTGCCTTGGCTGCAATCACGCCTGCCTTGGCACGCTGGTGCTGCAGTTCAGCCTGGGTTTCCGTTTCACAGTCGTTGGCGAAGCAGAGACCGGCGAGAATCTGCTCTGACAGCATCTCATAGAGTTTCTCTACTCTTACTCCAATATGATATTTGATGGTTGAGATATTTACCGAAGAATTGCCGAAATATCCCGGAAAGAGGATAGAACGGGACAAACTGATGATTTCTTCGAGCGCCTTGCCCGAAGGAAGTGGATTCCCGTCTCGATGCTGATGGAAGAGACCTTTCAAAGATTCGGCGCTCGAAAGCTCCTCGATGGTCTCTGTCAGCTGATGAGTTAATGTATCTTTACTCATTTTCTTAATGTCTCAATAAAATTTGAGTGCAAAGATACGATTATTTTCTTGAATGACAAAGAAATAGCTACGGTTTTTTGTATTTTTTAGAGTGATTTTTTGAGGGATGAAAGACGGAAAGACCCATATACGGTGTTTTGCCGTACATGGGTCTGGCTTGTCTTATTTTGCGATGCTGTCCAGGAAGAGGAGCAGTCGGTTGGTGACGTTTACCTCTGAAACACCGGAATCGAAGTCGAGCGATACGAGGTTGAGCATTGGGAAACGGTCGTGGAGACGTTTCTCAATGCCCTTGGAAATCACGTGGTTAGCGATGCAACCGAAAGGCTGGAGCGAGATGATGTTGTTCACGCCATCACGGATGTAACCTACGATGTCGGCAGGCAGAAGCCAGCCTTCGCCAAACTGGGCTGCGAGCGAAACCAGTCCCTGTACGTCCTTCGCATCATCATAGATATTGGTGAACGGACGGAAGTAGCGGAACTTGCCGGCTGCCTTGTTTACCTGGCGCAATCTTCTGCCTATCAGCGCCTGATAAGCGCCCTTGATGATGAAACCGGGCACTTTGGTGCAACTCAGCCGCATGTGTTTCTGTATCTCCACGTTCACAAATTCCTGCAGGAAGAAAGGAGCAAGCAGAGGCGGAACCACCTCTATGCCGCGCGAGATGATGTTCTGCTCCAGGAACTGGTGGGCGAAAGGATTGAACTTCAGGAAGATTTCGCCTACGATTCCTACCTTCGGCAGTTCTCTGTCGAGGGTCATCTGGTTGAATTCTTCGGCTGCCTGTTCCAGGAGTCGGATGAGTTCTTTGGCTGAATTCTGGGCGATAGGTCCGTCTATCAGCTGCATGTATTTATCGCGCAACTCTCTGGCAATGCCCGGTTTACGCTCTCTTACGATGCAGGCATTGTACATCTCGTTGATTGCATCGCCATAGAAAATGGCGGTAACGATAATCTGACTGTATTTCAGCCAAGGCACATTGAAACCGTCCTGCTCGTTATAGTCTTGCTTGTCGTCTGTTGAGCCTGATGCTTCGCCTGTTGAGGCTGTTACACCGAGTGTGAGCAGCGGAATGTCCTGGAATCCATTGGAAATCATCGCACGCTTGATGAGACCAGCGTAGTTGGTTGCGCGACACTGGCCGCCCGTTTGACTCATCACTACTGCTGTATTGTTCAGGTCGTATCTGCCTGATTTCAAGGCTTTGATGATGTCGCCGACGATGAGTGTAGCCGGATAGCAGACTTCGTTGTTGGCAAACTTCAAGCCGAGTTCGGCGCTTACCTCATTGCTCATCGGAAGAACCTCAACATCATAGCCTATCAGTTTCAGGATAGGCGGAATGATAGGGGTGAGGTATTCGGTCATGAAAGGAGCGAGAATCTTGCGATGAATATCCTGCTTGGTGAATACCTTGGTCTGTTGTAAATGTTGAGTGTTGAGTGTTGAATTGGCTTTCCCTTCGGCCGCCGAACATTGTTTCTTCACTCTTCGTTCTTCACTCTTCACTTCCTTTACTCCCTTCAGGCTTTCTATGAGCGAGCGGACACGGAGTTTCAGTGAGCCGATATTGCTCACATCATCTATCTTCAACAGCGTGAAAGGCTTGTTGTGGCGCTTCATGATGTCGCGAATCTCGTCCTGGATAAAACTGTCAGGACCGCAGCCGAAGCTGGTCATCTGGACGAAATGAACCTCATCGCCCTGTTCTGCAGCCCATTGCGCTGCCTTCAGAATGCGGTTCATATACGCCCATTGCTTCACGAGATAAGTCTCTGGCTGACAGTTGTATGCTTCGTTGTTGTCCTGGCTGGCTAATGCTGCCTCATTTCTTTCTGCCGCCAGATCCTCCAAATTGAAGTCTTTGAAATCTGCAAAGAGATTACCCCGGGCGATGTCTTCGCTGATGACGTTGACTCCCAGATTGGCTATCATCTCGCTCAGCTTGTGCTGAATCAGCGGGTCTGTATGATAAGGACGGCCCGCCAGCAGAATCGTAAGTCCCTTGTTTGACTTCAGAATCTCCCAGCCCTGTTTCTTAATCTCAGCTGCATATACTGCCTGAGCATAGAGGGCCTCTCTCAGCGCTTTACGGGCAGTCTTCTTGCTTACTCCCAGTTGCTTGAGATAATCGGTAATCTGCTTTTCCAGCGCCTTAGGCTGGGCAAAGTTGATGACGGGCGTATCGATCGGTTTCTTCAGATTGATGACCGACTTGATGACATCGCTGTAGCCCGAAACGACCGGACAGTTGAAACTGTTCAGCGTATTTTTCGGGTCGTCATTATGTTCATAAACCACGTATGGCATGAGGATGCGGTCTACTTTCGGGTTCTCGTTGAGTTCCTTCAGATGACTGTGAGCCAGTTTAGCCGGGAAGCAGATATTGTCGCTCATCACCGTATTCAAGGCTCCTTCATACTGGCTGAAAGTGGAATCGGAAGAGAGAATCACGCCCAATCCTGCTGCCCGGAGCAGCGCATTCCAGAACGGATATTCCTCGTACATGTTGAGGATGCGAGGAATGCCTACTTTGACGTTGTGTTTTGCAACTTCAAGTGGGTTAACTTCTTCTCTATCAAATAGTAAACTATATTTGTATTCGTAGATGTTTTTGCCTTTTATCCCGTTTGCTCCCTTGTTGTTAAACACACGCTCACACTTGTTTCCGGAGTAGAATCGGTTGCCGCCGGCAAAGGTGTAGCGGGAGACATAACAATGGTTTTCGCAGCCTTTGCATTGCAGTTGTTTGGTTTCAAAATGAGCCAGATTCTGGAGATCATCGATGGATCTTGATGAGGCAGGGTGCTCGTCTTCTGCAGATGTGCGATGCTTGTAATCTGCCGCCGCATGAAGGGCACAGCCGTAGGCACCCATCAGTTCCGGCATGTTGCTTCGTGCCACTTCGGTATGGGTGAGCAACTCAAATGCTCTTACCACCGCATCGTTTCTCATCGTACCACCCTGCACAACGATTTTGCCTCCAAGGTTCTCATTACCATGGAGTTTCAATACCTTATAAAGACAGTTCTTGATGACCGAATAAGAGATTCCGGCAGAAATATCAGCTACAGATGCGCCCTCTCTGAGCACCTGCTTCACCTTCGAGTTCATGAAGACGGTGCAGCGGGTTCCCAGGTCGCAGGGAGCCTTCGACTGGCAGGCGAGTTGGGCAAAATCGCCTACAGAATAACCCATATTGTTGGCAAAGGTCTGGATGAATGTTCCGCAGCCCGAACTGCACGCCTCGTTGAGTTCCATGCGCACCACAGCCCCTTTCTCCACGAAGATAGCCTTCATGTCCTGTCCGCCGATGTCCAGGATAAAACTCACGTCGGGCATGAGCGATGCAGCCGCTCTTTCGTGCGCCATTGTTTCGATAATGCCGCTGTCGAGGCCGAAAGCCGCCTTGATAAGTTCTTCGCCGTAACCTGTAGAGCAGGAGCCTACGATTTCCAGTTCTGCGCCTCGCAATGCAGCTTCCTGCTTCAGGGTGTTCAGTCCATCCGCTACTGCCTTGATCGGATTTCCCAGATTCAGGCGGTAATTTGTAAAGACAATATCTCCCGTAGGCGTCTCCGCATTCACCCTTACCGCAACAATCTTCGTCGTAGTAGAGCCCGAGTCAATACCAATCACAACCTGCTGTTTTCCTTTATTCAGCGGTTGGGTTTCGGTAGCGAATTTCGCCTTTGATTTGAGCCATTCCTGGTGCTCTTTCTCGTTTTTGAACAGAGGCAGCAGACTGCTGGTCCATTCCGTTTGTATTTCTTTTTTCATCCGGCTTCTGAGAACAGATACTGAGGCTGCAGAATCTGCCGATTTAGCCCGGTAAGCACAGCCCAGAGCCGGAATGAGATTGCTGTTTTCTGATACGATGAAATCGTTTGGTGAGAGATGGAGATAATCGCAGAAAGCCTTGCGGAGAGCCGGAAGAAAGGTCAGCGGACCGCCGCAGAGCAGGATAGGAGCCTCGAAGCTGATGCCGTGAGAAAGCGTTACCACCGTCTGTACGGCGATGGAATGGAAGATGCTGGCTGCAATATTTGCTTCGGGCAGATTGCGTGCCATCAGGTTCTGGATGTCGGTCTTGGCGAACACGCCGCAGCGGGCAGCCATCGGATAAACGTGCTCTGCCTTCATCGCCAACTCGCTCATCTTCTGGTTCTCTACGCCCATCAGCACACTCATCTGGTCGATGAAAGCGCCCGTTCCGCCGGCACAGTTGCCGTTCATGCGCAGTTCCATATTTCCGTTTTTCTTGAAGAAGATAACCTTCGCATCCTCGCCACCAATATCGATGAGCGCCTTCGCCTCAGGATGGGCAGTACGGGCATAGACTGATGCAGCCACCACCTCCTGTACAAACTCCGCCTGGAGCTGTTCGGCAGTAGCCATTCCTACGCTTCCCGTTACGCAGATTCTTGCCTCTGCATCGCCGGTAAGGGCTAAAATCTCATCGAAATATTGCGACACAAGTTCGTTGACACGGGCGTTGTGGCGTTCGTATTTTGAGTAAATTACCTGGTTATCGCTGTCGATAACGGCTATCTTGGCTGTCGTAGAGCCAACGTCCAGGCCTATGTAATAAGTCTTCTCCATTTCTCTTATCTCAAGTATTTTCTCTTATCTTCTAGTATCTTCTTATCTTCTAGTGGCTTTACCCAAGTTCCATCTGCTCTCTTCTCATATCCCTGAAAGCGCTCCAGGCTATCGGAACCGCAACGGCAAACGAGCAGCAATCTGCCCACATCTGACACATCTCCACGCCCAGCAGTCCGAAGAAATAGGGGAGGATGAAGATGAGCGGAATGAAGAAAAGTCCGCTTCGTGCTGCCGCTACGATGTTGGCTCTCACCGGTTTACGGATGGTCTGCATCAGCATGTTGGTGAGCACGATGCTGGCTACGAGCGGAAAACTGAGCACCTGCCATCGCAAAGCCACCGAACCTACGGCTACAACCGCTGCATCATCGCGGAAGATGCTGATGATGGAAGTTGAGAAGATGAAGCCGAGAAGGGCACAGACGCTGAGGAAAACCGTGCCGCATTTAATGCAGAAAAAGAAGGCTTCCTTTACACGCCCATAGAGTTTGGCGCCGTAGCAGAATCCGCAGAGCGGCTGGAATCCCTGCCCCAGACCGATGACCATCGCATAGGTAAAGAAGGAGATGCGGGTAACGATGCTCATGCCCGCAATGGCTGCATCGCCAAACGCACCTGCTGCCACATTGAGCATCAGCGTAGCGATACTTCCCAGTCCCTGTCTTGACAGCGAAGGGGTTCCGCCGAAGATAATCTCCTTGGCAAAGGTGCGGGTAGGGGTGAAATTGCTGAGATGGATGCGGATGTTCTCGCCTTTATGCGTCATCCAAAAGAGCATGGCGCAGCCGAAACACTGGCTGATGAGGGTGGCTACGGCGGCTCCGGTAATGCCCAGCTGGAAGTAGAGGATGAGCAGAGGAGCCAGAATCAGATTGAGCAGCACACCCGACATGATGCCCTTCATCGCATACATCGTATTGCCCTGAAAGCGCATCAGATTATTCAGCGTAAGCGATGTGGTCATAAAGGGAGCACCCAGCAGGATAATGCCCAGATAACGCTCTGTATAAGGAAGAATGGTGGGCGTAGAACCCATCAGAAGACAGATCGGTGTGAGGAACACATGACCCAGGATGGCGATGAGGAGACCGGTAAGAAAACTCAGCACAAAGCCCGTGGTTGCCATCTTCTGTGCCTCTTCCGTATGCTTGGCGCCCAACTGTCGCGAAACATAATTGCCCGCTCCGTGACCGAAGAAGAAACCTATCGCCTGAATCACAGCCATTGCTGCAAAGGAAACGCCTACCGCTGCCACACTCTGCGTGTTGATGCTGCCCACGAAATAGGTGTCGGCGAGGTTGTACATGCTCGTCGACAGCATACTGATAATCGTTGGTATGGCCATCGTGAAAATCACATGATGCACAGGGGCATGTGTGAGGAACGTATAGTTGTCTCTTTTCTCTTTCTTCATAACTTTATGATGCTCTTTTGGGGCATTTCAACCTGCAAAGGTACATAAATATCCACAAAGTTGGACAATTATGAACCAACTTTTATAAATTTATAAGAAAAGAGTTGTATTATTCATAAATTTATTGTATTTTTGCACCGTAATTGAATATATATACATAAAACAATATACTAATGAATGATGAGATAAGAATCATACCGATAACGACTAAAAAAGGGCTGAAAACCTTCATTCAGTTTCATTATGATCTCTACAGAGACCATAAGTTTGCCATTCCTTTTTTGCGTTTTGACGAGATGAATACGCTGGACCCAAAGAAGAATTCTGCCTTTGAATTCTGTGAAGCTCAATACTTCCTGGCGGTTGACAGCGAGGCTCGTATCGTAGGTAGAATTGCTGCCATTATCAACCATCGTGCCAACGAAGAGTGGAACAAGAAGCAGGTTCGCTTCGGCTGGTTCGATTTCGTGGATAATGTAGCGGTTTCCTGTGCCTTGTTGCGCGCGGTAGAAAACTGGGGCAAGAGCAGGGGAATGAACGAATGCGTAGGTCCGCTCGGATTTACGGATATGGACCGTGAGGGCTTGCTCATCGAGGGCTTCGACCGGAAGTCTACGATGTATATCAATTACAATTATCCTTATTATAAGACGCATCTGGAGAGTTATTCGCTCTATGAGAAGGATAACGACTGGCTGGAGTACCGCATCAGGATTCCGGAAGTGACGCCGGCTAAGTTTGCCAAGACTGCCCAGATGATAGAGAGCCGATATAATCTGCAGGTTCATAAGTTTACCCGCCGGGAACTGACCTCGGGAGGAATGGGCAGGAAAGTGTTCGAAATAGTGAACGAAACTTATAAGAATCTCTATGATTTCCAGCAGCTTACGGAGAAGCAGATAGATGAATATGTAAATACTTATATCAAGAAGGCTGACTTGAACCTGGTAACGGGTGTGTGGTAGATGGCAACGCTGGCAACAAGCTGGTAGCCTTTGGTGTTTCCTTCCCTTCGTTTACCGATGCGCTGCGCGAGATAGGCGATGGCAAGCTTTTCCCTACGGGTTGGCTGAAGGTGCTGAAGGTTCTGAAGTGGCACAAGACGGATACGGTAGATTTGCTTTTGATTGGTGTTCTTCCGGAATATCGCAAGAAGGGAGCCAATGCGCTTATTTTTGCCGATCTGATAGAGCAGTATCACCGTTATGGCTTTAAATGGGCTGAGGCAATGCCGCAGATGGAGACCAATACCGGTGTTCAGAGCCAGTGGCAGTATCTGGAGAGCGAACAGCATCGCCGTCATCGCTGCTATAAGAAGAAGATTTAAAAGTCTCTGTTTTGAGCCGTTTAGGCGCAAAAAAGGCTTGTTGAATTCGCGTAAAAAGTTAAAAATCCTAACTCACTCTAAATTGAGCTTTGGTTGAATATCAAGATGTTGGGCGTTTGCCTATATTATATAGGTAACAATATGGAAACGAGCGGACTTCTGCTCGTTTCTGAATTTTGCAAAATGCAAAGAACGCCTCAATTCGAGGGCAAAGATACGACATTTTTCTAAATATCCAATGATTTACAAGAGGAATTTTATGGAATTTAGAACTTTTAGCGTTATATTCTCTACCAGATAAGCTGATTTCTTAGAAAATATTTGTATAATACGATTTTAAAACATATTGTTTGTAGTAACAAATCCCACCTTAGTACGCCTCTCAACGATGCGTACTAAGGTGGGCCTTTGCTTTTTATTTGGGTATATGAGCTACGACAAGCAACCTATATATATGTACAATTAGTCTTGCTACAAAATAGGGGATTGATAATTGAAAATGTTGCAACGGCTAAACTATAACTTCGCAATATCAGCAATACTTCCGTTTTGCAAATTATCTCCGATACATGCAACAAGACCTGCAAGCTGGTCAGTACATACGAGCAAGCTATCAGCATAGAAAAAATATTTTCCAACACTTCATTCAAAATGCAAGTACGGAACTACACAAAATCCTTTGCAGACTACAACAGTAAAGCTGTTAATCTAAGGCAGAGCCCCCAAATAATTATGACCTTAACGCTGCCATAAACGCTTAATATTGCTCCTGTAACATTTTACTTCTTGCCATTAAGCATGCACCTATTAATCCTGCACAGTCTTTCAGAGTAGATGTTTCTATCTTGGAAAGTACGTTTTTTTTATAAGTGATTGAGAATGAGATAAGTTTTTATCTCATAAAAAGAAGAGGTTACGAATTAGAAATAAACAGAATGTAGCATCCTGCTGTGATTTGCATAACCATCCAAAGAACTCTTTCGGTTGCAAAGGTACGATATTTAATCGGGGATAAAGAATGTTTTAAGATTTTTTATCCTCGATTTTTTTCTTTGATAAATCTGTTTTTATTAACCATATTCTTCTCTATTCTTTGCTATTTCCATTTTAATCCATTCAAACTTATGTGGCAAGGGCTTCTGTTTTTTGAATGGTCTATTTCGTTTGCATATTCTCATCCTTTCGTGTGTTTTGTATAAAAGTCAGCCGTCGTCGAAGAAAGACAGTCCTCGTACCTCAGACTAACTTCCTCCGACTATGGCACGGCAAGAAAAATCCTTGGCGGTATGCCTTGAAATACTTCAAGACTATACTGCCAAGGACTTTTCTTTGTTTGCCGTGCTGACAACGGCTGATTTTTATAGCCACAACTCGCAGTTCCATTTTTTATCGCACAATCCAAACGACATGAAACAGTGGCACGCCACCCTTTCATGTCTCAGTAGTACGGCATGAGGAAAAGTGCTTCTTTTTGTCGGTTGCAGGCTAACCGATCAAAAGAAACACCATTCCTTGATTTGCCGTACAATTTTGTTTGCATACTCCACCGCAAGAAAGAAGTCATTGATGTAAACCCCAACGACCACTTTCATGCTTGCCTGCACAGCCTTGGAGAAAACCCGATGCAAGAAGCATGGACAAGCCATACTCTTCTTTCACCGGAATTTCTCTGAAGGCTGTGCCATTCTTGTATGCGATTTCCATTTTCCTAAAAACATTTGCAAGACAGTAATTGTATCCATTTCTCAGAAATGAGTATGCGATAATCGTGCAGTCCAAAAACTTCCGTGAAGTTTCTATTTTCATTTGCCGCTCTGATTTTCTTTCCTCCACATGGTCTTTCCTTTTGGCATCAACCGTTATCGTGCAGGTGCAAAGGTATGGCGGCGGGCTTTGGAAATAAAAGGTCGAGCCTTCGGTTTTCGAAAAAATCTCCACACCGTTGGGTAGTATTTTTACGAAAAACCTTGTATTTCCAGCCTCGCCGCCCTTGAAAGGCACCTGAAACGAAACGACCGATGCGACAGGAAGACGCAAAAAAAATGTCGGAAAAGGGAGCGACAAAAAGGTGAAGAAACGAGAACTTCCCTTCAGTTCCTGGAACCGCAAATAAATTTAATTCAAGGCTATATGACAACAAACATCAACATAACACAGACTTGGTGGAGATTACTCTTCGCAGTCGGCTCAACCCTCATCACTTTGGTGGCTTGGTTGGGATATATGGCTCTCTGCATGGTCGGTGAAGTCATATTGGGAATTGTGAAGTTCATCTTCGGCATCATCATTTCCATTCTTTCTATGGTGGTACTGATTGGAACATTCATTTGGTTATTAACACTTTAAAGTACAAGCGATATGAACAGAAGCATTGAAGCGATACCTACATGGGCACTCTGCTACATCATCAATGGCGATGCAAGCGGACTGACAGACGAGGAAATTCGTATGGTGGACGAAGCCATGCGCAAGAACAATATAGAGATAGTAAGTCCAAGATACAACGAGGACATGTGCACAGAACCTTACTTCAGCCATTATCCATTCTTCGGACTGCCTACAGAAGTTGAGGACTGCGACATCATCTATCACGAGTAACAACCCCTTTAACAACATCAGATATGAACACTACGGAATATTTCAAGAGAACCATACAAGCCTATTTGGAGGAGCGTGCAATGGAGGACGAACTCTTTGCAGCCAAGTATGACAACCCCGACAAGAACATAGACGATTGCGTCACCTATATCCTTAATTGGGTACAGAAGAGCGGTTGCAACGGCTTTTGCGATGACGAGATATATGGGCAAGCCATCCACTACTACGAGGAGAAGGACATCGAGGTAGGAAAACCATTGAACTGCCAAGTGTCTGTTAACCACCACATCGAACTCACAGAGGAGGAGAAGGCACAGGCAAGACAGGAAGCCATCCGCCAATATCAGCAAGAGCAGATGAACAAGATGCGTAACAGAGATACCGCCAAGCGCACCTCACAGAGAACGGAAACAGAAGTACACCAACCATCATTATTCGACACGTTATGAAACCAAGAACGAAATATCAGAAGCAAGTCGTAACCTCAAACAAGGGGTTACGACCTATCAAGGGAGCGCAAATGCAATGGGCATTCCGTGAATGTCTTGACCACTATGCCTTTCAGTTGAAGCACGGACAGACCACTTGCATGGACTGCGGACACACTTGGACTACGGACGAGGATGCGGACAAATGTTTCTGCCCGAAGTGTAAGGCAAAGTTGGAAGTGCAGCGCACCAAGCGACAGAAGGCAATGTCTTCTACCTATTTCAGCGTACTCACTGAGCGTAATGGACTGCAACTTATGCGAGCATTTCAGATGAAAACCTATTACCGCAAGGGACAAAAGGCAGACATCTGTTGTTGGGAGGTGGCACGCTATTGGATGAACGAAAAAGGCAAGGTGGAGGTTATGGCACGCAAGCGCACAATGGGTATCTATATGGACACGTTCTGCTACGACTCCGACATTGAACTGCGCAGGGACAACACCACCTATCAGCATATTGCTTCATTTCCGGTCTGCCCCGATATGAAAGTCATTCCTCAGATATGGCGCAACGGCTTTGACGGAGCGTTTCACGGCATCGAACCGCTTACATTGTTCAAGGCGATGCTGACAGACCACCGCATCGAAACGATGATGAAGCAATGTCGTTACGGACACGTCCGCCACTTCATAGACCACCCACGGCACTTGGAAACTTGTTGGAATGCCTACAAGATAGCCAACCGCAACCATTACCTTATTACAGACATCGGCAAATGGGCGGACTACATCTGTATGTTGGTAGAAATGGGCAAAGACATCAGAAGTCCACATTACATTTGCCCCGACAACCTTGAAGCCGAGCACGACAGTTTATCCGAGAAAATCAGAGCCAAGAAAGAAAAGGAGCGCACCGAGGAGGAGATACGCAAGGCATTGAAGAACGAGGACAAGTTCAAGGAAATGAAGAGCCGTTTCTTCGGTTTGATGTTCACGGACGGCAATATCGTGGTGAGAATGCTTGAAAGTGTCAGGGAGCACGTTCTTGAGGGTAAGGCGATGCACCATTGCGTAGGCAGCGGTACAAACTACTCACTCAATCCCGACTGCATCATCTTCTCTGCAAGGATAGCCGAGCAAAGAGTTGAGACTGTGGAGTTTTCACTCGAACAGATGAAAGTCGTACAATGCCACGGACTACAGAACAAGGACACCGAACACCATGCAGACATCATCAACTTGGTGAACAGCAATGCAAGACTTATAGAGCAACGAATGGTTGCAACGACATGAAATCCATAAGGGCGGAGCGATGAAAATTCGTTCCGCCACTTTCTTCATGAGCCGAGGAGCGGAAAGAAAGTGGCAAAGAACCGTTTTTTCCTTATCTGCGATGCTTGCAGAATAACAAAGGACAGCCCAAATCAAAAGGACAGTCCTTTATTCATAAATCGTTTTTTCTGTTCCTTGGGAGATAGTCCCATCTGGCGATTGACACTTTTGCTTACTAATGCGGCATGATGCCGTTCTATGGATTCAGTGGCAAGCTGAGATTTTAGCCGTAGTCTTTCTTTTTCATTGGCGTACTCTTAATTTATTGTCAGAGGCGATACGACTTGAGACCTTCATCGAATGCAGCCTTGATTTCGGCTGCATAGGCATTGAAGTGTTCGTTGATGATGTTATCCACATAACTTGCAATGGAAATCTTTCCCTTGCCTACGATACTGACAAATTTAGTCACACGCTCATGAATGTCCTCGCTGATGCCAACATGTCTGCCATATCTTGCGGTAAAACCTGCATTTGCCATGAACTTACCGACATACTGCTCAGCACGCTCTTTCTCCATTCTGTCGATTGGCTCAAATTCACCCACATCATAATTCTCATATGCTGCATCTTCATCAAAACACTCCTCCTTGTCGGAAATAGTTGACGATGTACGGTCTTGAAATGTCTCTTCAAGACAAGCGTCAATCTGTTTACCAACTTCCTCCATTGTCTCTTCATAATTTCTCATGAAAGCCTCATACAACTCCTTGGCATCTGTCGAAGTGAGTTGTCCTTTACCACAGTTTTTTGTTTTGTCTGCCATAATCATTTTTTTAATTGTTATACAAATTCTCTGCTATTGAAATACTTGTTGACTATTGAAAATCCAACCTCAACAGTTTTTGTCAGATACCTGACATATGCAATTCCATCAACGCATCTATTTTGCGTTTAATAATCTTTGAGCGTTCTGCGATTTCAGCTTGTAGCTTTTCGCTGTCCATTTCCGAGAATATTTTGCCCACATGTGCAAATCTATCCTTTGTTGCATTGTTCTCTTCTGTTCTTTCCATAATTCTCCTTATTAAATTGTTATACAAAGTCGAGGATATTGAAGTCCTCTATACTGTCTGGCACCTTAAACTCTTTCTTTGGCTTGGAAATCTCTACAATCTTGTGAGTTTGCAAGTAGAAGGTGACGTAATCATGGATGTTCTTCTTGCACTCCTCGCTGTTCTCCATGAATTTCTCATAGAATTGGTTGCCATCCATCTCATGGAAAACCTTGCCTGCATGTCTTTTCTCCTTGTCCGTTGCTTTCGGTGCCTTGATGGTATTCACAGCTGCGTCAATGTCCTCAAAACTTGACCCTTTGGCTTGTGGCACATCGGAATCTTTCTTATTGTCAGAATATTTCACACCAATATCTTCTATGCGAACATTCGTAAACACGTCATCAAGCTGTTCGTCAGAAATCCGTGCCGTACTCTTTGGAGAATCGTCAAATGTCACGTCATTATCCGATACGGACATGGATTCTGTTTGTTTTTGTTCCGTTTCTTCTTTCTTCCGCAGTTGGGACACTTTGAAAAGACTTTTGCCTACAAGTGCCATCGGGTCGATAGGCGGTTTTTTCTCCTTTTCCTTGTCGTTCGCAACTTCAAGAAGCAACTTGTTGTAAAAATAGATAGTCCAAACATTGAATGCAGCCAAGACTATCAAGAATATAGTTTCCATTGTCATGCTTGTTCCTTTTTGTTACACATTCCAATCGTCAATCTCTTTTCTCAGCAAGCCGTTGATTTCTTCCTGGTTCTCTTCAAGATGTCTCTCAAGAATAAGGTCGATGTAACCACCGACTGTCAACTCATGCTTTGCGAGCACACTGACTATTCTTGAAATTCTCCTGTGTATCTCACGGCTGATATAAACGCATTGACGAGTCTTTATCTCGTTTCGCTTGAAGAATGCCGAATCGTAACTTTCCGAAGAAGCCTTGGGAGGCTTGCGTGAAATTGGCGACTTATCGGTCTGCGAGCATTGGGACTTCCTGCCAACCTCTTCTTTCTCTTCAGTATCTTTCACTTGGGATTGGGAAGCTCCGTCAAGAATGGATGCTGTTGTCGTGCCAATCTTGCTCTTGCCAATAGAGGCAATGAGCAGATTTTCATCTATTGCGTCAGTGTTGATTTTTCTGCTTACCATAGGCTCATGTCTTTATGATTTCACAAATCTCGTCGGACAACTCCTTGATGCCACTCCCTCGCAACAGGTTTGGGTCTGATGGAAAGATGGTGGAACGGAACACTGCCTTTCTGTTCTCCGACAGCTCTCTTCTGAAACGTTTGCTGTCTGGCAGTCGTGTGTTGAGAACCGAATAGTCGAGAGACTTGAACATACCTTCATATACATCATACAAACTCGTTCGTTCTCGTTTGTCAACCATTGTCCAAAAGAAAGCAAGTTTCTTGGTGACCGACCAGCCCTGTGTCAAAAAGTTGTCGTGGAACAACTGCATGAAGCTCATTGCGCTTTCTACAACAAAGCGGTCTGCGCTGACGGGTACAAAGATGTAATCCATCTGAGACAAGGTCTTCATGACGCCCTCACTTTTGATAGTCCCAGGCATGTCAAAGAAGATGAAATCAAGTTTAACCTCTGTTTCATTCAACACTGTCTCTGCGTCGTCAAGCGCATTGACAGCATTGCTTCTCGTTACGCTGAAGGACTTCTTGCCCAGCTTTTTGAAATGCTCACAGGCTTGCGCCTTGAAATAGGCGCTACTTTTGATGAGTTCCAGTTCCTCGTCTCGCAGGTCTGCAAGGTTGTATTGTGGCTCGTCACAGTCTATGACCGCCACATTGTAACCCTTGACATTGTGAAAGTAGTTGGCTACAAGAGCCGTGATGGTGGACTTTCCTATTCCGCCTTTCTGTGTTGCGAACGCAACAAATCTTGTCTTACTCATATCGTTAACTTTTTAAATTGTTGATTACTCGTTTCTATGATTTCCTGCCAATTCAAAGATATGAACACTTTGATGTCCATGTCTATCGGTCATTGCTCCATTATGGAGACCTTGAACTGTTGCAATGCTTCATCATTTCCATACGACAGTGAATCAGTAAGTCTGTACGTCAGTGGAGCATCATGGATGCAAAGAGACGCTGCAATAGTGACAGGCTTATTCGTTGCTGCAAATGCTTGTTTCATCATATTTTCAAATCATTGGTTCAATGTTTCGGCTGCAAAATAACAACGAAATTTCCAAAAAACAATGGTTTCAAAATCCTGTGGCAGCATGTTGCCGATAGTTGCAGTGGTTGTCTGGGGTAGCATTGTACAGGGGCGCATTTTTAGCCGTAATTTTGCACCCGAAAGGCAAAGCAATGGATAGCGCATCCATATCGTTCCGACAAGAACAAGGCTTGATGCTCCGCAAAGGACAGGATTTCCCGAACAGCTTCCATTCGGGATGGGACAGCTTCTTACGAAGGCTAACTTCAATCCACCCTAAGCGGATTTTTATGTCCTCAAAGACATAGCAAGGTATGTTTTGAGTTACTCAAAACCTTTGGAGTTACTCTCCAAAGACCTTGCCCTGCCGGGTTGGTAGCCTCTCCGAAGTCGGGCTCCCCATGTTCCAATCTGACGATAGTTTGTGCAATTCCATTATTGCCGCATGTACCACTTAATCCATTTTAATATGAACACAGAAAGAAAACGAGGGGGACGAATCCCAAAACTGAACCCGAAGTCGCACCATGTGATGCTTCGGTTCGACGATGACGAGTGGATGAAAATCCTCGTCATGTATGAGCAGACTGATGTGAAGGCAAAGGCTGTCTTTGCCAAGGCACGCATCTTCGGCGAGCCGTTCAAGGTGCTGCGCGAGGACAAGACACTGGTGGAATACTACACCAAGCTTTCTTCTTTTCACTCGCAGTACCGAATGATTGGCAACAACTACAACCAGGTTGTCAAGGAACTCCGTTGTCATTTCTCCGAGAAAAAGGCGATGGCTTTGCTCTATAAGCTGGAGAACTGCACCAGGGAACTGGTCTCTCTTACCCGTGAGATTGTTGAACTAACCCGTAAGTTTGAGGAAAGATGGTCGCAAAGATAAGTTTCGGAAGTTCATTGTATGGCGCACTGGCATACAATGGTGAGAAGATTAACAAGGAAGAGGGAAAGCTCTTGGCAACGAACAAGATCTTCGATGATTGTTCGGGAAAGACGAGCATTGCCAATGCCTTGCGTGATTTCCAGCGATACCTTTCTCCGCATATCAGAACAGAGAAGCCTGTCGTGCATATCTCCCTGAATCCGCATCCTGATGATGTGCTGACGGATATGGAGATGGAGAATATTGCCCGTGAATACTTGGAGCGCATGGGATATGGCAACCAGCCATACATGGTTTACAAGCATGAGGACATTGACCGTCACCACATGCACATCGTGACCATCCGGGTGGATGAAAACGGCAAATGCTTGGACAGTCGATATAATTACCACAGGAGCAAGGCTATCACCCGTGACTTGGAGGAGAAATACAATCTCCACAAGGCGGACCGCAAGCAACGCCAGGCAGACAATCCACTTCGTAAGGTGGATGTAAGCCAAGGCAATGTGAAGAAGCAGGTTGCCAACACAGTAAAATCTCTCTGCGCTACCTACAGGTTCCAGTCCTTGGGCGAGTACCGTGCACTTCTCTCCTTATATAATATATCCTTGGAGGAAGTCAGAGGCGAGGTTGGCGGTCGTGAGTATCATGGTTTTGTCTATTCTGCCACGGACGGACAGGGCAACAAGGTGGGAAATCCTTTCAAGGCTTCCAAGATTGACAAAACTGTCGGTGTGGAGGCAATAGAAAAACTGTTCGCTTATTCTACCAAGAAGTTCAAGGAAGACAAGAAACTCTCCGAGATGACCAAACATAGTGTGGAGGCAGTGTTGAAGCAGACTTACCATAAGGATAAGTTCGTTGAACTGCTGAAAGCAAAGGGCATTGATGTTGTTTTCCGCCATACAGCTGACGGCCGTATCTACGGAGCAACATTCATTGACCACCGCACCCAAAGCGTTTTCAATGGTTCAAGGCTTGGAACGAATCTTTCTGCCAATGCCCTGCAGGAGCACTTCACCTTGCCTTACGAGAATGAGCAGCCGATACCACATACCATCCCGAAGGAAGATGGTACAATGCCGGAACAGGAATATCATGGTTCTGGCTTGTTCGATGAGTACGGCAGCGGTCTTGGACTTATGGCTGGAGGCGGTCCTTCAAATGAGGCACAGAAAGCTGCATTTGACAGAGAGTTGCGTAGAAAGAAGAAGAAACGAAAAGGGCGAAGTCTTTAATCGTGTTATCAAGGTTGGCTTTCTTATACAATGGAGAAAGCCTACCTTCAATCAAAAACAATTTGTATAACTTCAAAACAGAAAAACAATGGCACAAGAAGACGATTTGAGAGCATTGGGAAAAATCATGGATTTTCTCCGTGCTGTGAGTATTATACTTGCAATTATGAATGTATATTGGTATTGCTACGAGGCAATGCACATATGGGGAGTGACAATCGGGGTTGTTGACAGAATCCTTATCAACTTCAACCGTACAGGTGGCTTGTTTCATTCTATCCTCTACACAAAGTTGTTCTCGCTTTTACTCTTGGCACTCTCATGTCTTGGAACCAAGGGCGTAAAGGCAGAGAAGATGAGTTGGAGCAAGATTTGGACGGTTCTTGCCGTTGGCTCCTGTCTGTTCTTCCTCAACTGGTGGATATTATTATTGCCTATATCTCATTTGGGCAATGCCACGCTGTACATCTTTACAATGACAGCGGGTTATATCTGCTTGTTGATGGGAGGACTCTGGATGAGCCGTCTCTTGAAACACAACCTCATGGAGGATGTATTCAATAATGAGAACGAGAGTTTCATGCAGGAGACCAAACTCATGGAGAACGAGTATTCCGTCAATCTGCCAACACGATTCTATTACAAGAAGAAATGGCAGAGAGGATGGATCAACGTGGTCAATCCGTTCCGAGCGACCATCGTGTTAGGTACACCGGGTAGTGGTAAGTCCTTTGCTGTAGTGAACAACTACATCAAACAGCAGATAGAGAAGGGGTATTCAATGTATATCTATGATTTCAAGTTTTCCGACCTTTCGACGATTGCCTACAACCACATGATGAACCATCAGAATGGATATAAGGTCAAGCCACAGTTCTATGTTATCAACTTTGACGATCCTCGCAGAAGTCATCGCTGCAATCCCATTCACCCAAATTTCATGAGTGATATTTCCGATGCCTATGAGAGTGCATACACCATCATGCTCAACCTCAACAAGACGTGGGTCCAGAAGCAGGGCGACTTCTTCGTGGAGAGTCCGATTATCCTCTTTGCTGCCATCATTTGGTACCTAAGAATCTACAAGAACGGGAAATATTGTACCTTTCCCCATGCCATCGAATTGCTTAACCGCAGATATGAGGATGTCTTTCCGATACTGACGAGCTATCCCGAACTGGAGAACTACCTATCTCCATTCATGGATGCATGGCAAGGTGGAGCGATGGAGCAGTTAGCGGGTCAGATTGCCAGCGCAAAGATTCCGCTGTCACGAATGATCTCACCACAACTCTACTGGGTGATGTCCGCAAGCGAGTTTACACTCGACATCAACAATCCCAATGAACCTAAGATTCTGTGTGTCGGAAATAATCCAGACCGACAGAATATTTATGGTGCCGCACTCGGTTTGTACAACAGCCGCATCGTTAAACTTATCAACAAGAAGGGACAACTCAAATCATCCGTTATCATTGACGAGTTGCCGACCATCTATTTCAAGGGTTTGGATAACTTGATAGCCACGGCACGAAGCAACAAGGTGGCGGTGTGTTTAGGCTTCCAAGACTTCTCGCAGTTGGTTCGCGATTATGGAGACAAGGAGGCAAAGGTAGTTATCAATACGGTAGGTAACATCTTCAGCGGACAGGTCGTTGGCGAGACCGCCAAGACTTTATCCGAGCGTTTCGGCAAGGTGCTCCAAAAGCGCCAGTCCATTTCCATCAATCGTCAGGATGTCTCTACATCTATCAATACCCAGATGGACAGTCTCATTCCGCCGAGCAAGATTAGCGGACTCACCCAAGGTATGTTTGTCGGCTCTGTTTCCGACAACTTCACCGAGCGCATAGAGCAGAAGATCTTCCATGCCGAGATTGTCGTTGACACCGACAAGGTAAAGCGAGAGGAAAGCCATTATCAGCCTATCCCCATCATCAACGACTTCAAGGATGCCGATGGCAACGACTGCATGAAGCAAGCTATTCTGGACAATTACAACCAAATCAAGGAGGATGTCAAGCTGATTGTCAAGGACGAGCTGGAGCGCATCGCTGGTGACGAGAGCTTAAAGCATCTCATACAGAAATAAACAATAAGGCGAGTAACTTTTAGGAATTGTCCTTTCTGTTACTCGCCCCTGCATACATATATGGGATTTATCGTTTTTTATCGTCTCATTCTTTCCAATTCATCATCCCTCCGCATTTTCTCATTCAACTTCTCCTGCATCTTGTCCAGAAAATAGGTGCGACTATAGTTCTTGCGTCTTCTGATGTCGGTATAGAAACGATAGCAGTCCTTAGCTTTGATGCCAAAGAACTGGTACATGGCTTGCGCCAAGTCCTTGAACTTCACATCGCCATCGTTCACGCTTCCCATTACGCAGATGCCATATACCATTTCTACAAGGTCAACGGCATTGCCAGTCCATTTCACTAATGGTTTTGATTCTAATGATACTGGCGGGGAGGCTTCTGAAGTGGATGTAGTCACATGAAGATGATATGTTGCTGCCACATGCTCTTGCATCCTTCGGACAAATGCAATAGCCTTGCGCACATACAAGCCTACGGTTCCCAAACAATCCTTTATATGGGGCATTGACAGATGAAAGTCAAGCTCGGTCTCTGCGTATGACAGTGCAAAGACCGCTTGCTTCACGTTGGTGCTGCATAAATCAACCACAACCTTGATAAACTCACGATATGAGTTCTCCAAAGCGTTACCACCTTTGTTCTTATGACCTGCATTCAGCAAGTTGAAAAAATCAGTCTCTATCAATATGTTGTATTCCATGTTTCTGTCTCTTTTATGGGTTTGTACTAATTTGATGTTTCTGTGCGCACATCATTTATTAGTCCAATACCTATGCCATTCCAAGACAATCTAAACAATTGGATGATGATATTTCCTGATAATCAGCAACTTTATCAAGAGAATAAGATTTTCACGAGGAAATTGCAAGCAGAAATAGTGTAAGGAAAACCGGACACTCGTCCAATCTTCCTTACACTGTTCTTATACCGTTACAACTTATTAGTAGGAATACCATACTCTTTCATACGGGCATAGAATGTAGTATGGCTCATTTCCAACATTTTTGCCGCATCACGCTTGATGCCATTGCATTGCTTCAAAGCCCACAAGATACGTTCTCGATTGATCTTGCGTTCTTGTTCATCAAAGTCCAAAGTCTCTTCTGTCAATGCCGATTGTGACAACTGCAAGTCCTCGACATCTATTATCTCATTCTCGCATAACAGCATAGCTCGCATGATACAGGATTTCAACTCACGCACATTGCCTGGCCATGTATGGCTTACAAGTGCCCTTTGCGCTTCCTTACTGATACATTTTATTTCTTTGTCCGTATGCCTATCATATAGTTTCAGGAAGAAGTTAGCTAATGGCATAATATCTTCCTTGCAATCCCGCAACCGTGGAATCTCAATAACCGCTTCGTGAAGTCGATAATACAGGTCGCTTCTGAATCGTCCTTCCCGAACTGCCTCTTGCAGGTTTTCATTGGTGGCGGCAATAATGCGCACATCAGCCACTTTATCTTTTGTAGCTCCCAATGGTCGGTAGCTCTTGGATTGCAACACACGCAGCAGCATCGCCTGTACGTCTTTCGGCAGGTTGCCTATCTCGTCCAAGAACAGCGTACCTCCAGCAGCCAATTCAAAGTAACCTTTTCTTGCTGCGTCTGCACTTGTGAATGCTCCTTTCTCATGTCCGAAGAGAGCGGAAACGGCAAGTTCCGCAGAAAGCGTACCGCAATCTACTACATCAAAAGGTTTGTCGGCTCTTTTGCTTTGCAGATGTATCTTTTCCGCTATATGTTCTTTGCCTGTTCCGTTGTCTCCCAATATCATAACAGCCATGTCGCTTTTGGCAAACAATTCTGCCATTTTGTATATACGGCGAAACTTCTCACTTTTGCGGTAAACAATCTTGTTATTCAACTCTACGAGTCGTTTCTGCTTGTCTATGATTTCTTCCAAACGTTCATAAACTACATCAAGCAACAATTTCTTCGGTATATAGTCTTCCGCTCCCAATTTCATAGTCCTCACGGCACTCATGCTTTCATCGTAAGATGTCATGATGATAAATGGATTCTGGTAGCCGTTACTACGCATCCATTCCAACAGGTCGATGCCGTTATCATTCCCCAAGCGCATATCCGAAATGACAACATCCCATTCAGAGGATTCCTTCACAGCTTTCAGACCATCTCTGTAATTGTAGCATAAGATTGTTTTCCAGCCCTTTGCCTCCAACTTCTTGCCCAACATATTGCAAAATGTCGGGCTGTCTTCAATGATTATTACTTTCTTCATGCTGTTACCTCCTCAATTTTCTTTTGTGCGGCTTTGATGATTGCCTCACCATGTGCGAAAACATCCTCAACCGCTTGGTTGATAACGTCGTCTGATGATGTAGAATCTTCTATCAGGTCAAAGAGATAGTTCAAAGACTCATCAGATTGTACCATCATCCACGAGCTTCTTGCGTGGTGAATGGCATCGGACATTTTCTTGCGGTTCTCCTCTTGGGCTGCATTACGGATACTGCCCAATGTATCAGTCATTTCCTTTACGAAATTCTCCAGAGTCTCTTTTTCATTGCCGTAGGTCAGCAACATAGAGAAGTCTATTTGTTTTTCTGCTATTTTGCCATTCACACACTTTCTTGCAGTGTTTATCAAATCCTTGTCAGACATCGGCTTGAACAGACAAGCGACAAATCCTGCGCCAAGCAGTTCTTGCTCACTCACATTTGGTGCTGCTGTCATAACGACAACAGGAATGGTCTTGGAGTTACGCACGTTCACCATACGCATCATTTCCAGAATCTCGATACCATTCACTTCAGCCATCTTCAAATCCGTTATCAGCAGATCATAAGATTTTTTGCGCATCATATCCAACAAATCCGTGGCATTATTACAAGTGTCACATACGATGCCGTTCGATGCAAACGCCTCACGGATGGTACTCAGTTGCACATGGCTATCATCAATGGCAATGACAGTAAACGAATCTTGTCGTTTCGTTCTATACTGAGTTGGTTCCACATTCTGCTTTTCGGCTGCAGCCATAGGAAGACTAATGGTAAATATACTTCCCAGCCCTTGGTGACTGGACACATCGATTTTTCCTTTCATCAGTGAAACGAGGTTCTTGACAATGGAAAGCCCCAAGCCAAATCCCGGTTGGGTGACCGCATTTCCCAATCTTGCAAATTCCTTGAAGATTTGTTTTTGTTGTTTGTCATCCAATCCTGTTCCCGTATCCTTAACCTTTAGCATGAACACACCATTCTTATAGGTTGTGGACAATACTATCTCACCCTTTCCCGTATATTTGATGGCATTGGAAAGCAGATTGCGTCCTATTGTAAGCACCTTTTCCTTGTCTCCATTGACAACACCATCTGCCTTATTGCTGACGCTCAATTCAAGTTGTTTCTTCGCTGCAAAGGGCTCATACTCCATCTTTAATTGCTCGGCAATGTCCATCATACGGAAAGGGCGTTCCTTGACGGTCGCCTTTCCATTCGCTAATTTGGAGTAAACCAGGAAACTGTCTATCATAGAAGTCAAGCCTTTCGATGTGTCAACAATCAAGTCGGCATATCGTTTGCTTTCATCCGTAGCATCATCAAGTCCGCTAATCTTGCGAGCATAATCCTTGATGGCAGACAAAGGACTGCGCATCTCATGTGTTACTGTCAGCATCACCTTTCTTGTTTCTTCCTTGCTCTTACGTGTCTTGAATGCGAATCGCCACACCAATAGGAATAATACGAAAAATACCAATATCAACAAGCCTATCATCCCTATATAATAATAGGTATAATTGCCTTCCAAGTCTGCGATTTGTCGCTCACGAACTTTGATGCCTTTATCCACATTCTCATCAGCTACGCTGATTACTCTTTGCAACTGCTTATTGATACCTTCATTTCTGTTTCCAAGACTATCCAATATCTCCACTACCTTACGGCTTTGCTGGTGATGTTTAGCAACAACCGTTTGGTTTAGGTTGGTGAGCATCTTTTCAGTTTGGGTTAAACGATTGCCTGTTGTTACTCCATTTTCTTTCTTGCCGAACAATCTGCTGAAGAAACCTCGCTTCTTTGGCTTTGCCTGCTGTGGCATAGCTGAAAGTCTTTTGCTTTCAGTCTTATTCTGCTCTACAATTCTTGGAACTTCGGTGGTCAGCTTTTCTTGAGTGTCATTCAATTCCTGCATAGCATCCTTTATATCCAGAAGGAGCAGTTCCTTTTCTGCAAGAAGATGGCAGATTGTATCAGAATCTTCCTTCGGACAAATACCTGCGATGCCTTCAAGCATACTGTCCACTTCCAATCGAAGCGAATGATACTCATTTACATCTGTTGAGTCCCAATCCGCAACCATTTCACCAAGCAGTGACAATTCCGTTATGTGCAAGTTTAAGTCATGCACATTCTTTCGCCACTGATGCAGTTCTGCATTTCTACACTCAATCTCCTTTCTGTCGCGCCATTCAAATAGGCCGATTACAATGGTACATCCTACGATGACGATGGCAGTCATGATGCCTAAAGCCATCCATCTACAGATATGCCCGGTCTGTTCTTTGCGTTCCATGTTGTTTACTTTTTACGTTTCTATTACTTCATTATTGCTTTGCACTAACATTTTAATCGGCAAAGATAATGGCAGGAAGTATCAAAGACGAATATTTATATATATTATAACAACTTTTATGTAAATTCTTGGTAAAAACAGCATATCGTTAGAAAAAGAGCCATTATTGAATAATAACCATTGGCAAGAAAGCCAAAAGCTGATAAAGTGTAGATTGTGAGACTTAATCGAAAAAGGATGGCAAGAGTTTCCTACCTGTTGATACAGACATTCAAAGAAAAGCAGAACGATCAGAAAAGGTTAAGTGGTACTTTCCAAGTGCTTGACGGCAACATCTTGATGCTTGTGCATCCTTCGAGCGGTGACAATATTTTCTATAAGGTGAGAGAGGATAAAAGTGTTATTTTACTGGATTCATTTGGTAATGGGCCAAATGGTAAAAAGTCAAAGTGCTATATTCTGAAGAAGATATAATAAAAAGAATTAGAAGTATGTGTGTCGTAAAAAGGGTCGTATCAAACTTTGTTTAGGAGTAATGATGCGACCCTTCTTTCTATCTTTAAGATATTCATCTAAAGTAGTCAACCTAAATCAGGAAACTACAATCAAACAGAATTGATATTTTATAAAATATTTTAACAAAATAACATTTTTACTCATTTATTTTTAATCCTATTCCTTTGATTGTTTGCTCTTGCCACTGTAAGATGAGACTAATGCCTTTGTTGTAATCGTCACATTCAATACATTCTTTTATCAAACGAGCATTCTCAATTTCGTGAGAGAAAAGATAGTTATCATCTTTTTTTCTCAATGAGATTATTTTATCTAAGAAATACTCTGATTTGCCATAATCTTTTAATATATAATTAGTAAAAGCAAAATACACATCACGTCCTGTTTTTGAGCCATAGTACGGATGCTTTTTCAATATTGCCAAAAAGTCTTCAAATGTATTCAGTTCGTTGAATACATCAAAATTATTTATTTTGTCTTGAAGATCTGGCATTCTGTCTATTTGCCAATAAGAACCTATTCTGTCCCCTAAGCTAAAGTTATAGGTACAAAATGGTACATAAAGACATTGAGCAAAATAGTTAACAAAGAACGAATTTGGATCAATCGAATTATCTAAATAAAATCCAACCAATACAATTGCTCCAGTCTTATGAGTCAATGTATAATATGCTAATCGTCCCTTTTTCTTGAATCTATCAGGGAAATTAAGCAATCTCATTATCTTATTTAATTCTGATGATTTCATATTAGTTTCCTCTTATTTCCGTTACAGGTACTTGTTTTTGAGTTTGGGTTTGAATGTGCTTAACCTGTTGAGGTGTTAATCTTGCACCTCCTGTTTTCAAATCAAAGACATGTACTAATTCACCTTTTGAATTATATAAACCAGCATCAATACGAGCAGATCCTTTGGTACCATACTTGACAATATTCCCATTCAAATATGATACTTCTGTCCGAATGGTATACTTACCTATTTTCATACCATTTGCAATCTTACCAAATGCGGAATGAACTTTTGTGCCATAAACGGGTCCTTTCCCTGCTCCCATATTGGCAATTACCTTTGATGCCAATTGAGTTAATTTGGATGTTGCTTGTTTTGACACTGATGAAGTTAAAGAACTTAGACCAGCACCAATTATTTTTCCCCCTGCTCCAAAAATAGTTCCGACTGTAGCGTCTGTCAATACGTCTCTTGCTGTAGAATGTTGTCCTCGTATAGCACGATTAGCAACTCCACCAACAGCATTGGCAGTTCCTGTGGCTGCTGCAGTAGTAACCAAACTTGCTCCACCCGTCAAGCCTGCCACTCCACCTGTAATGGCTCCTTGTAAAGCAGAACCTCCTACAGCTTTCCAATTAGAAACTTTGCCATTTTTCAGTAATTGAGATGCAACTTCAAAACCACCTCCAATTATTCCTCCAATGCCTGCGCCTATAATTCCTGTAATAACTGTAGGGCTATTTCCTTCAGGATCAATTAGTATTATAGGATTATTGCAACAATAAGCATAAGACGAATTATTAGGAAAATATTCTTGCTTTAAATCCGTAGATACCCACAAACATATCTTTGGGTCATAGTATCTTGCTCCATAGTAATACAATCCTGTTTCCTCATCGAATTCCTTCGCATTGAAAAGATAAGGTGTATTCCAGATGTTGTTGCGTTCCTCTACGAATACCTCGCCGAAAGGCACATACTCTATGTGCTGCACCACCTCGCCGTCAAGGTTGGTGATGTAACTACTGCTACCCAAATGGTCAGGGTGGTAGTAGAACTGCATCTTCTCGTATGCGTCGCCTTCTTGGAAGTTGTTCTTCGCTGCTCGTGCCATAGCTCGTGCCTGCGCAGCCTCCAAGCTGCCGTCATTGCAGCAGAAGCCCTTGCCATCGACATAATCGTTGTTGTCCTCGCCATTGTACGGCACTGCAAAGGTTGCATAATTATCCTTGATAACCTGCAACTGCTGGACATATTTTTGCTTATAGTCAACAGAAAGTCCATCAGTCTCACTACCTGCATACTGGATGCGGCGTGGATCTGAGCCGTAAGAATCGAAGTCTCCAATCTTGCTGACTACACGCTGACTACCGATATAGATATGCTTGGTGTAACGTCCGCCTTGGTTGGCAACGAGGTAAGGAGAAACGTAGAGTGAGAACTTGGCGGTGTTCGTGCGACCTCCTGCAAACTCAGAGTTCACATAAACTTGGTCACTCTCACCTGATGTCTTCACCGTGCGCTCACCGTCTGCATCATACCAATAGTTAGTCACGAAGCCATTGTCGTCAGAAGCAAGGAGACGGTTCTCCTCATCCCATTTGAGTTTACGCTCTGCGGTCTTCTCGTCAGTCACGCCATCCTTCTTTGTACGGCTTGTATTGACATAAATGAGGTTTCCGTTGGCATCATACTCATAGGCATGATTGTTGTTCACATTCTCGCTCTCCGAAGGTGTCTCCTCTGTGCGGTAGTTAACATCCTTTACATTGGCGAGTTGGAATCTCTTGCCTGTGTCAGTTCCATAAGTGTATGACAAATCATAGCCCGCATTCAATGTACCGTTAAACTGCACATTGTTCTGCGTAAGAATCTGACGCTTCGAAGTGATACGGTGCATATTGTCGTAACCCATCGCAAGAGTGTAACTTGCGGTCTTGTTGTCCGCACCTGTATATGTACCAGTTGCACTGACAAGACGGTAGAGGGCATCGTATGTATAGGCATGCGCCATCTGTCCGCCAGCCTTGCCACTCTGTGGGACTGACGCACCGTTTACCACGCTGAGCACATTGCTCACCGCATCGTAAGTGTAAGCGTTATCCATAATGGTGTTGCCACCACTGTTCACGGTGAGGTTCTGCAATCTGCGACGCTGTGGGTCGTAAGTGTAGAAGGTCTCAGCACCGTTGCAATACTTCAAGTATGTGCGCTGCTCGAACTTGTCATAGCCGATCTTGCTCACATAATCGTAACCGTATGACTTGTAGCCATGAACCTTTTCAAGCTGACCACCGAGATTGTAAGAGTAAGTAATCTTCTCCTCATCAGGATAGATCATCTCCAACAGGCGGTTGTGGCTGTCGTAAGTCCATTGCGTCACGTAGGTTGCTATCGCCTGGTTAGGCACAATCATCGTGCGGCGGGTCTTGGTGACTTCACCCATCTTGCCATAGAAGTATTCAATGGCACCTGTTCCGTCCTCACGGAGCATCAATCTACCGATACGGTTCTGAGAGGCGTTGCGACCACCATAGTAATACTTCACGTTGTTCTCCGGATGGTCTGGGTAGTTGATACCCGTCAGACGCTGATAGTCGTAATCGTAGGTGATGAACTTGCCTTCCTTCGCAAGGTTGGCAGTCTGCTTGGTCAGCACATTGCCGAGCGCATCATAAGTGAAGCTGGTGATGCCGCTTGCAGGATGGTTCACCTCAGTACGGCGGTCACCCATGTCGTAAGTAGAGGTCGTCACGTTGCCCTCCGTGTCGGTGACACGAACAAGGCGCTGTATGCCGTCATACTCAAACGAGGTGGTAATCTCACCGTCAGGACCGCTCTTCTGGATGGTCTTCAAGGTCTTGCCACTGCCATTGGTATGGGTAGCCTGCACATTATGGAGTGCGTCTGTTACGGTTGTAACAAGTGCATGACTGCCGTTGTCAACAGTATATGCCGTAGTTGTCGTAGAGTTGTCCGGCAATGTCACTGAGGTAGCACGGTCGAGCACGTCATAAACAGTAACCGTTGGAGATACATTGTCAAATGACTTGTTGAACGTGGACTTCGATCCGGTTCCTTCCGTTGTAGGATAGAAAGCCTTTGCCACACGTCCGAAAGCATCATACACGGTTCTTCCGCTGACTATCATCACATTCTCGTCCTTGGCAGAGCTTCCCTTGGATGCACTTGTCACAACACCGTCCTTCTTCACCTGCACGGCTCTTCCGAAACCGTCAACGAATGTAACGGTCTCCAAGTCATCGTTAGGGTGCTGGATGTCGTAGCCAAATTGATTTGGGGTATGGAAAATGTTTCAAAGATGTAAAAGGGAATTATCCTCTGATAAGCCCAGCTAAATTTTAAGGCGGTTTATAGCCTTGCTTAAATGATGATATATACATATTGATCTTATTTAAAATTCTTCTTTTACATAGTCATAAGGTCCATAGATAATTCTCACTGCATAAGGATTTCCATAAACCTTAACCAAATTATTCTCATATTTTATAATGTCTGTATGAATACCTGTTCCATACTTGGCAAAATCAAGAGTAGTCCAACGACCATCCCATAAAGGGGACATGCCTCCACCATGTGTCGGGTATCCATTTGAATCCTTATCTTCAAATAGAGTGTATTTGCTTAGTATATTGTCTGCTACATTCTTTTCTTTTTCTATTGCATCAGTCAAACTACTTGCATTTATGATGAAGATGCAAGCATTAAGATAGCTGTCAAGTCCATCTGATTGAAATAAAAAGTGTACAGCGGCAAAATCACGCCCTGCATACTTGACATCCTTGAATGATAATGTTGTTGAAGAAGGATTGTACTCAGGACTTCCAAATTTGTTCCTAAGCATCGTCTCTGCTTTGTCATGCGAAATACCGAAAGGAATGCCACCTATTGTTTTTACTTGCTCTTTTAATAATTTATCAGCAATAGGTTGGTAAAGAGAATCCATGAGGGCCTTTTCTTCCGTAGTTGCAAAGCGATATTCTCTTTGCTTCTTTTCAAGTTCACTTTCTTGCGCAAATATCCCTATGGACATGACAAACAAGAAAAGCATCATAATAGTCAGTCTCATATTCTATATCTTTAATTTATACCAACAATTTGCGTTTACTATCATATCTTCATCTATTTCAACCAAGGCTTTTGGCAGACTTCTTGCAGAGTATATGACATCCATGAAAGTGTCGTTTATGAAGAAATTGCCGAATAGACTGTCGCAATATTTACACCCGAAAGACATATATGAATCATTCACGGTCTTACTGTATCTTGGTTTTATTTCTCCAAGGGCAATATCCATTTTGCGATGTTCATCTACGAATTTTCTTATACCTTTTACGAGTGTTTGATTGAAAATGTCTATTCCACCTTCTGTTTCAATGCCATTTTCAGATATAGTTTTGTAAACGAAATATGCATCATTAGTTCTACCACACTTCCAACAATCTATTTTATAAAAGCGCACATCAACATATTTTACTTTCATCGTTTCTGCGTATCTGATTTTTCCTTGTATTAGTGAAGACACGAAATCAGACAACAAAAGAGTCTTTTTCTCTTCCCAAACTTGGCTTAAATGTATTTGAACACCTTCACTATTGTCTTCAACAGGAAAGCAAGGATATTTGCTCAGAGAAAAGCGATTGTACATTCCTGAAAGCACAAGCCAACATCCACATACCCGCTCTTTACGCATTGTTGTATATGTTTCCTCTATATTACGTGGATTTTTGCAAACATTAAATGCAACTTTGTAGTTTTGGTAATCCACAACTATATCAGCTTTCCATTTATCGGTCTTTACTTTCTTATGGAAAGATACCCCCATATCATTGCAAACAGAAAGGATGTTTTTTATAATATCCTCTTTTTCCATATCTATTTCATTTATGTAAATTCCATGTCAGTTTGAAAATGAAGAGAGTGGCATGGAATTTTTACTTCGTCTTTACTCCAATTCAATAACTCCTCATTCTCCGTCGGAAGATGAACTTCCACTCGATGTAGAGCCACCACTTGAAGAAGAACCAGAGCCAGATGCAGAACCGTTACCGCTTGGTGTACTTGTGCTGCCCGAAGTAGATGGAGCCTTGGCTTTTTGCCCGATAACCTCACGCTTGTAGTGGGTAACTTCCGTATTCACATAGTCAATGAAAGCCGTATAATCCTTTTCACCAAAGACGAGGGCAAGGGCATTTACCATCTTCACCAATGCACGATAGGCTTCATCACTTGAAGTGCGAGCTGCTTTCAAAGCTCCAACTGTCACACCCATTTTCTCATTGGTACGCTGCAAGGTAAGCATTCTTACTCGTTCGTTAGCTTCTTTCAGATTTATAACAAATGCTGTCAAGCCTAACTTTGCAACTTGTGCGGAATACTTGTCTTCAAGGTCTGTAATGAAATTAACCAAAAGACCAGTCTCCTTATCGAGTTGCCCAGCGGTGTTAATCTTGTAGTCCTTGATGTGCTGTGCGAGAACCTTTGCTGCCTGTGCCATGTCAGCGACAGGCATAGCAAGGAATGCTTCAACGGCTTTCTTGTAGCCAGCATAGAGAGCGTCACGGTCGATGTCAGCCTTGGCAATATCATCAGTCAAGAGACTTTTCTGTGAAATTTTCAAGGCTTCGTCCTCTGCTGCAACGGCAACCTTGAAATTACTGACGAGTTCTGAAGCCTTGCCCTTGACGGCTGTATCGGCTTCTGCACGTGCAAGAATGTTACTTACAAACGTGAAATGCGCACCGTTATTCATGCGCTGAATGTTGATGTCGTAAATCTCTTTCATGATGTTAAGGATTTAAATTTGACAAATCGTTTTGTGCATCGTTGGATTTCTCCAGTTGCGATTGCTAAGATATAAAAATAAACGAGAAAACCGCAACCTTATTGCAAAAAAATGACAGCAGGATGATAAAAAGATGGTTTTTGCCCGTAAAAATAGCTTTTGATTCTGATTTCTTGTAATTCTTAACACAAAAAGTTGAAAGAAACAGTAATCAACATATGTTTTCACATTTTGTGGACAGAAGAAACTTGAATCAAAACTACTAACGGCTCTTGAAAGTAACCATTGATTGCAATCAGCAGCCCCAATGACACATAAAAATAGGTCTTGATTGCAATCAATGGCTTTAACGAACCTAAAAGTGCCTGTTGATTACAATCTACACCTCCAACGAACATCAAAAGCAGAAATATTTTCTAATCAATACCTCCACCAAGCCCCAAAATGGCTATTGATTGTAATCAACACTTCCTTTTTGTTCTTGATAAAAGAAATAAAATAGCGACATAAAGCTATCTATTGCTAATTGCCGCTATTTTCTAATTTCAGATTTTCACCTTTGAAAAATGCTGATGTTTATTGCGAATATCAGCATTAGCAACAACCTCTACATTGTCCGTATTCTTTTCCTCTTCTTTGCATTCTTTCTCGGTCGGTGGTGCAAGTTCAAGCTGTATTTTTCTATCCAACGCCGCCAGTTCCGCTTTCAAACCTTTCAGTTCTTCCTCTTTCTTCCAAGTCTTGCCAGCTATCTCTTCCAGTTGCGGTATTTCCTTTTCCAAAGCCTTGCATCTTGAATCATACTGCTCAATGTAGCTTGGTATCTTCTGTAAGGCATTCAGAAAGTTGTTTGCCGCTGCTATCGGGTCCGACTTGGCAATGTGACCGTAGTTGTACTGGTACTTGTAATTGCCCTCGACAAAAAAGCGGTTGTCAACAAATGGAAGACCATTTTCAAAGCTCGTCTCGCTGACAATCTTGACAGGGAATCCGTAGATTTCTCCAATCCGCTTGTATTGTCCGCCAGTTGTCCCTTTCTCCGCCAACATTTGTAGATGCTTTCCTATAACCTCTAAGTTCGTGGACTCCACACCATCGAGAGTGATGAGGTTGAGGATGTTGCCGTCCTTGTCTTTCTTGGCTTTGCCCATAAACTTGCCGTAGTCCTCGGTCATTCCCTTGAGAGAGGCTTTGTTGTTACCCAGCTCTGCCGTCTTTGACTGCAATTTTGTTTCTGAGTCACGCTTACCCTTGTTAAACGATTTGCGCTCACCCTCCAGAGAAGCAATCTTCTTCTCCAGCTTCGCCTTGTGAAGCAAGTCGGTATTTCCGGAGAGAATAGCCATATACTCGGAAAAATTCATACCCGATTTCTCGTCCATTGCTCCCTCGTCAATGGTTCTCGCTCCCAAGGCACCGCTTTTCAACTGTGAAATGAAGGTCTGCTTGCAGTGCAGGAGGTTGAACTTGTAGGAGTCAAGCGACTTTTCCACCGCATAGATGATAATGTCCACCTTATTGTCAGCGTATAACTTGGCAATCTCGTTGCCGGCACGCACACCTCGACCGTCACGCTGTGCCAAGTCGGACGGTCGCCATGGTGTATCCAAATGATGAATCGCCACACACCGTTTTTGTGCGTTTACACCTGTACCTAACATAGATGTGGAGCCGAACAATACTCGTACCGAACCCTCGTTCATGGCTGCTATCACCGCCTTTCTTGCCCTCTCGTTCTTGCACTCCTGAATGAAGCGGATTTCAGATGAAGGTATTCCATAATCCTCTATCAGCTTACGCTTGATTTCTGAATACACGTTGAATTCCCCAGGTCTGTATGTGCCAAGATCTGAGAATACGAACTGCGTGCCCTTGTAATTGTCATAGCGTTTGTAATAGTCAGCTATCATCTTCGCACAATGGCTCGCCTTGTTGTCGGGATGGTCCTCACAAGTTGGGTCTATCATGCGCATATCGAGCGCCATCTTTCGGGCATAGTCCGTGGCAATGAGCATCTTTGCCTTCTCTTCCGTTTCTGACAGAGGCAGTCTTCCGAGGATGGTGGCATCACCCGTCTTGGCAAACTCCATCAGCTTTTGGATGAAGTCCTCCTGCTCAGGTGTCGGTGGTATGTTATGAAGGATCTCGTTCTTCTGTGGTCTGTCCACACCAACCGCCTCCGCCGTGCGATAGTCGGTTATCTCGTTGTAGAAGGCAGCAAGCTCCGGCACTTTGATGAAGTATCTGAAACGCTCCTTCTGCACGATGTTGTTGGTGACGTTAAACTCGAAGTCGGTAGTTTTCTTGGCGAAGATTGCCGCCCACGCATCGAAACAGCGGATGTCCTGACGCTCCAGTTCCTTGGGGCGCAGGTACTTGAAGAGCAGATACAACTCAGTCAGTGAGTTACTGATGGTTGTTCCCGACAGGAATGTCGCTCCCAAGTCTCTGCCTGTCCGCTCCTGTATGGTACGGATAGCAAAGAGCATGTTGAGTGCCTTCTGGCTTCCCTCGCTGTTGCCGAGTCCTGCCACACGGTCGTGACGGGTATTGAACATGAGGTTCTTGAACTGGTGGCTCTCGTCCACAAACAAGTGGTCAATGCCCATCATGCGGAAGTCCACCACATCATCGGTGCGCTGCTCGATGCTGTAGGCTATCTTCTGCAACTTCACCTCCAGATTCTGCTTTCGCTTTTCCAAGCCTTTGAGCATTCCCCTCGACACGTCTTTGCCCTGCGTGCGTATCACTTCCAAGTTTTCCTCCACGGTATCAAGCTCAGCCTGCAATATCTGCCGTTGGAGTTCTGGCGATTGCGGTATCTTCCCGAACTGGTCGTGCGACATGATTACACAGTCATAGTCGTTGTTCTTGATATTGTTGAAGAAACTGACACGGTTCTTGGTGGAAAAGTCCTTCTCCGAGGCATAGAGTATCCTCGCATGGGGATAAGCTGTCTGATAGGTGGCAGCTATCTCCGCGACATTGGCTTTCAGTCCGATAATCATCGGCTTGTGAGCCATACCGAGACGTTTCATCTCATGCGCAGCCATGCACATGATAAGGGTTTTTCCAGTGCCGACCTCATGGTCACATATCCCGCCACCGTTCTGCAAAAGCATCCATACACAGTCCTTCTGACTTGGGTACACACTCTTGACACCATACTTTCCGCCAAGGACTTTCTGATCCAAACCGGGGAAGGTCTGGTGAGAACCGTCATACTTCGGACGCACAAAGCAGTTGAACTTCCGGTTGTACATCGTGGTCAAGCGTTCCTTAAAGGAGTCAGACTGCTCTTCCAGCCATTCAGTGAACCCGTTGCGGATTTCGTCAATCTTGGCATTGGCAAGCTGTATGCCCTCGCTGTCACGCACCTTGATGTCGTTGCCGTGTTCATCCTCACCGATGCTCTTCATCATGTCGGGACAAGTGTTGTGCAGGGCATGTTTCAGAAGACTCATGCCGTCATAGTGGCGGTAATATCCCTTCACCATATAATCATCCGTGATGGCCATGGTCTTCATACTGCATTTTGCCGAATATTCGTCCATGCTGTCGGAATAGACGATGCTGACCTGTGTATTGAAGAGGTGGCTCATGTAAGCGGAATACACACCTGTAGGTATCCAACGCTCACCGAAGTTGAAGTCCAGGTCCTCAAAGGCTATCGGTTCGGGAATGCTTGCCTTCAAGGCTTCCAACGACTCCCTCACGATTGCATGGTCGGAATTTTCCTTCAGCCATTCTTCTATACGCTCCGCTTTCTCTATGACATTGCCAGCAATGAAGCGGTCGGCTATCTCGTAGCCGTCTATGAGCGGATTGTAATAGATGCGCCCTTTAAGCGCTTCCGTCAGTTCCTGTTCCGGCATATCCGATAATTCAGTCATATACGGCAAGTCGATACTTCCGAACTTGTTGAGCGAGGCGGTGAGCGCTTCCTCTGGAGAATCCACATGACTGACCTCGTCAAGCGAAAAAGAGACCGGGTGGTCGAAGATGTCTGACTTTGTGAAATGTCCGTTTTCCACCCGTTCCAACGACAGCATGTCTCGCCCTGAGGCATCCATGAGGATGAACTTCACGTTCTGCTTGGCATTGAGGTTGCCGAAGCGGATGAAGAAAGCATCATAATAGACATTCAGACTCTCACGCATCTGCTTGTTTTCCGTCTGTTCTTCCGCTTCATAGGTGTAAAGTTTCTGATAGGCATCACGGAGGGCGATATACAGGACAGCCTTTTCTTTCTGCTCCATATTCAGATCCAACGGCATGAAGGTAGCACCATACTTGGTAAGGTCTTTCAATACACCGATGTTTCGGGCAGAGTCGAGCACCATAGAACCCTCACGATGAAAACTTTCCAGTTTCTCATCAAATGGACGGGGCTTCATAGCATCCTCTTTCTTCTTTGCCAGCTCTTCCCGCTTTCTTTCTTGCTCTTTTTGTTGTTCCCGCTTATGATTTGTTTCTTTCAATGTGTTCTGAGTCTTGGAATCTTCTTTTGCCTCATTCCCTTTCGACTGTCCATGCCCGATTTGAACTTTGAGAACTTCTATCGGTTCCATCGGAGGTTTGAACTTTGGATTAAGCGTATCTTCAACGCCCAGAGCCTTGAGTTGTTCCTGACGGTGCAGTTCCGCCTTTTGGCGCAGCAGCACCCTGTCTTCGGGAGCCATGGTCATCATCATCTCGTAAAAGCCGTTGATTGGCGGATTCTCTTCCCAAGAGATGCTTGCGTATGGCTCATCCCCAGGCAGGATTGGTTTTGTCTCCTGTGCTGTTTCCTGCTTTTTTGCATCTCTCAACGAAGGCTTTTCTTCTTTTTCCACAGGCTTTGTCACAACTTCAAAAGTCGGATTGACGCTTTTTACCAACGGACTTGCTTTCTTCCTTGACACTTTCTTGGCGACAGCACCCACTGTTACCTCTGCTTTCTTCTTCGTTGAATGGACTGCCTGACGGTTTTCTTCTTCCATTCCCCAAAGGTCAAACAGAGTCATTTGGACTGGTGGCTGCTGATGATTGGACTTTTGGGATAGCTCAGCATCATCAGTAGGCTTTTCCTGCTTTTGCAAGGATACTACCGTATCGTTCTGCTTTTCCTCAATGGAAGGCTTTATCTTCTCTGTTTTTTCTATCTTTTCTGTTTCTTCAACCTCCTTAACTTCCTCAGACATTGTTTCCTCTATCCCCAAGTATCGGTTCAAATTGAGGCTCTTCTTAAAGTCTTCATGGAGCATCTTTCGCAAATCCTCTGCAATGCCTTCCACACCATCCTCATGCGTGTATATCATTGCAGGTTTGCCGAACGGGTCAGTATCCAACTTTGCCGTTGTGTGGATAATGCGTTCCGGATGCTCCAGAAAGTAGTTGTTTGTCGGAATGCGGTTCTCGTCATTATAGACGGTATCAAGCAGGTTGTCGTCTCCTCGCAGCGACTCCTTTTGGCTGTTTTTCTGGAGGATGATGAGGTCACTGCCCACTTCCGTATTGGCATTTTCCGTGAACAGGTTGTTGGGAAGACGAATCGCTGACACGAGATCTGCATGATAGAGCATCATAAAACGCGCGGCACTGTTGTTTTTGGCATTCAATACGCCTTGTGAGGTGATGAAGGCGACCAACCCACCATCCCTTACCGTATCAAGAGCCTTGACAAAGAAGTAGTTGTGTATGCGTCTGGTGACAAGTGCCCTCATGCCTTTCATGGCTGTATAGGACGGATCAAATACGGCAACATCGCCAAAGGGAATATTTGAGATGGCGAGGTCGAAGTAGTCATTGAAAGGCTTTTCTATCTTCTCGAATCCCTCTATGCGCACTTTCTGCTCCGGGTGCAGATGGCGTAGTATCTTTCCCGTAAGCAGGTCTTTTTCAAATGCCATAATGTCTGCCTTGGGATTGTTATCCAAGACGGAATCGACAAAGGCACCGATGCCTGCCGAGGGTTCAAGCACCTTTTCGGGGATGACCTGATGCTCTTTCAACACATCCGTCAGAGCCTCCGTAACGGCTGACGGCGTGTAGAATGCCGTGAGGACGGACTGTTTCAGACTGTCCATCAACTGTTTGTACTCGCTTTCGTTTTTGCTGTTCTCACGGATAAGTCTATGCAGCTCCACTGTTGGAGCAAACAACTCAAGGTCTGACTTTGCCCAATGGACGGCATCCGCCAGTTCCCTGGCAGGGTTCAGGATGCACTTCAATCCACCGAATCCGCAATAACGCTCCAGAAGAAGACGCTCACGGGCGGTCGGCGTGCGCTGTTCCTTGTCAAGGATGAATGCCGTCTCTATCGCCTTGATGTTTTCGTTCAGACGTTGTTTTCTATTGTACGCCATTTGACTCTATGAAAAGGGCTACGGCTCCCGTCAACTCTGTATAGAGCTGGTCGTAGTCCGGTGACTGGGCAAAATCGTCATCGGTGAGGTCGTAAATGGAATACACGTTGTCAACCAAAGGCAGGAGGTGCTTGACAAACGCTTCCTGATCTTCTACTGCTACCTCCAGGGGAAACTCACGGTCAACAACATCATACAGGATGCTGTACTTGGAAAAGCGGAGACCTTTCAGCAATGCTGACATGGCAAGTTCTTGTGCCGCATCGGCAAAGAGGGCATCACGCCGTGCCTGCTCATATACTTCTGCGGCATGGTCTGCACGTTCGCGGATAAAGTCCGCATCGCTGGCTTGTGGAAAACGGTTCTCCCTGAGGTGGTTCAAGAGGTACAGTCCGTAATAGGACAACTCTGTCTGTGCCTGTTTCTTTCTGTTCATCTGTCTGTTGAATGGATTAAGTGGTGAATAATAAACCGTGGATGGCGGTTGGTGTTAGTTGAAAGCAAGAAAAAGGCACTCGGTATCCCTCCGAGTGCCGCCACTTAATCCACAGTAAATAAAAGCATCCTGAATAAAGACACCATTTATGAACCATGTTTCGGTGGCAAAGGTACAAACTATTTCTTGTATCTCTTCACATTTCCTCGCTTTTCTGCTGTTTTGCGCTCTGCAAAGACGAATTTCGTGTTGAAATTCTCGTCAAAGGCTATGGCTGCGGAGAATGATTTGCCTTGCTTGCTGGTGAAACCATTGAGCGTTCTGGTCTTGCCCTTGGTAAGCAAGTCGGTGATGTCGGCATCAGTGAGCAACTTTCCTGCTACCTGCTTGAACACTGGCATACCGCACTCCTTGTTGCTGCATCTTACTACCTTTCCGAAGAACTGCATGGTACCTTGCTTGCATTTAGGACACTGGCAGCCGGAATCCTTGTGGCTGAAAAGTCTGTCACAACCTAACAATTCCGCAGTGATTTCACGGGTATAGCCTTCGATACTATGGGTGAACCCGTCTGCACTTGCTTCACCCCGTTCAATCTTGGCAAGTTCCGCCTCCCATTTGCCCGTCATTTCCACATTGGCAATCGCCATGTTCTTCACCACGGAATGCAGGGCGAGTCCTTTTTCCGTCGGCACAAGTTTTTTCTGCTGGCGCACCATATACTCTCGTTTGAGCAGGGTTTCGATGATGGCGGCACGTGTGGCAGGTGTGCCAATACCGCAGTCCTTCATTGCCTGGCGCATCGTATCATCTTCTATCTCTTTGCCTGCGGTCTCCATTGCTGCAAGCAATGTGGATTCCGTATGCAATGGCTTTGGTTTGGTCTTGCCCTCCGTGATGGTGCAGCCAGAAAGAGTGATATGCTGTCCTTCTTGCCAGTTGGGAATGACTTGATCCTTGACCTCATTGTCTGTTGCGTCTGCATCCTTGTCCTGCCTTTTGTTCTTTTCCTTGAGCGACAACGCTCGCCAGCCAGTCTGTCGGATGATGGAGCCACTGATGCCAAACTCAACTTCATGATCCACTTGCGCCGATACTGATGTGATGTCCTTGATGCAGTCTGCTGAGAACGCTTCAATCATCCGGCACAATATCATGTCATAAACGATCTTCTCGTCCTTGAAAAGACCAATGGCTGCATTTTCTGTGATGAGCAGGGCATGGTGATCGGTCACCTTGGCGGCATTCACGCTGTTCTTGCTGTAGTCCTCACTGCCAGGCAAGAGTTTCACTTTTTCTCCATATTCCGAATGATTCTCCATATTCTTGAAGAGTTTGGGAAGGGTGGCAAATACATCATCCGAAATATAGCGGCTTGATGTTCTTGGATAGGTGATGAACTTTGCCTCGTAGAGTTTCTGGGCGATGGAGAGTGTATGCTCTGCCGTGAAGCCATGCTGGGAGTTGGCTTCTTTCTGCAAGGTGGTGAGGTCGTAAAGGAGCGGTGCCTTCTCCACCTTTCGCTTGGTTGCGACCTTTGTGATGATGACAGAACCTGTTTCTTTCACCTTATTATATATATCGGTTGCGGTAGCTTTGTCTGTCCAGCGGTTGACTGATGTGAACTTCAGTATATTGCCACTGTCTGCATCAACCACACCGAAGTGTATCTGCCAGAACGGTTTCGACTCGAAATGCTTGTGTTCCCAATAGCGTTCGCACACCATGCCAAGGGTCGGAGTTTGCACACGACCTACGGAATAGGTGCCACGTCCTGCGGCTATCGTCAGGGCTTGTGTGCCGTTGATGCCGACGAGCCAGTCTGCCTCACTTCGTGCCTTGGCTGCATGATAGAGATTGTCATACTCCTTGCCATCCCTGAGGTTCTGAAGTCCCTCACGGATGGCGGTATCCGTAAGCGAACTGATCCAGAGACGGTCGAAAGGTTTCCTGCAACCGAGATACGCATAGAGGTATCGGAATATCAACTCTCCCTCACGTCCGGCATCGGTTGCTACGATAATGCGCTCACTGCTGTCAAACAGCTTGCCGATAATTTTAATCTGGGCAAGCACACCTGCATCTGGTTTGTAGCCGTTCTCCGTCTTGACTTGTCGGGGAACAAGAACGAACGGGTCGGGAATCACAGGCAGATTCTCTGCATGGAATCCCTTCATGCCGTAGGTATCCGGCATGGCTGGCTGCACTAAATGTCCGAATGCCCATGTCACAAAATAGCCATTGCCCTGCATATAGCCTTCCTCACGCTTGTCAGCTCCCACAATGTGGGCGATTTCCTTGGCTACACTTGGTTTCTCTGCGATGATTGTCTTCATTGTCTGTTGTTTTTGTGACATCCGCAACCGTGGGATAGACGGTCGCAGATGTCGGTTGTTATAATGGATGATTAACTCTGTGGATCAAGTGGCGGCAACTACATCTTCACGCTTCTTGCCTTTCTCTTTGGCTTCTGTTCCTCGGCGTTCTGTTCCTTCTGCTGCTTGTCGTTCTTTGGCGCAGACTGTCCCGGACTCAGCGGCTCCTTGGTGTGCTTGGTCGCCTCATGGGTCTTGCCCTGCTCGTTGACGGCGACTTGTACCTTGTTCTCGTTGGTCGGAATCTGTTCCTTTGCCTGTTTGAGGTCTGGATTGTTGCGGTAGGAACGTGGCTGCATTTTGTCGAAGTCGAACTTCACATAGGCGGTATAGGTACCGCTGCCGTTCTTGTTCGGCACTTCCTTGATCTCGATGGTCTTGCCTGCCACATAGTCGTCCTTCTGCTGCTCGGTCAGTTACTTCTTGAAATAGGTATTGAGTCGGCGGATGGTTCCGTCCTCATTGAGCCAATGGTTGGGGTCTTGCTGCTTCTTCTGACCGCCTGCATCACCTTCCGCCTTCTGCTCCTGCTTGTCAGCGGTCTGCTTCTTGTCTCCATTCTGTTTCTGACCTTGCGCCTGTCTTGTGCTGCCAGGCACGAACTCCACGCCACGCTGTTCCACATTCACCTGCAGCAGCGGTGTGAACTTGCGCCCGTTGGCAAGCTCAATCTCCTTGCGAAGCGGAATACCTGAGTAGAGCACTCTCTTGTCGTCCTTGGTAATAGGTGTCTTGCCGATGGTATCGGGTATGCGCACCTTGTTGATCGGGATGTCTACAATCTCATTGGTGAGACGGTCGATACTGATGAAATGAGGACGCAGCTCACCTGTATTCTTGTCGGGGAAATCCACAACTTTACCAAGGTTGCCGTTCTGCAATAGGTTCTTCTTGTCCTCTGGAGTGAAGGTATAGCCTTTGTAAGCGACATCGAGTTTTGGCTCGTTACGCACGAAATGCGGCACGAGTTGCAACTGGTCGTTATCGTCCTTGCGGAATGACAGACGGGCCTGTATCTCTATCTGTTCACCGCCGAAGATCGGCTTCACAATCACAAGCCCCGTCTTGCCGTAGTTGAGCAGGGCTTTCATATCCTTCTCATTCATACTGTTGAAGTCTATGCCATATTTGGCACCAAGTTCCTGCAGGTTCACATCGTTACCACTGATGAGGTTCTGCTTTACACCCGGAGCGGTCTGTGCCTGCTGTTCGGTTGCGGTCTGTTCTGGTTTCTGTTCCATATCGTTCTTCTTTTCGTTGGTTTGTTCAGATGATACATTCTCTTTTTCTGTGTTAGCTTGCGTCTTGGACGCATCGTCCGATGATGCGGTTTCTTTCGCCTGACCTTCCGATTGCTTTGCCTCTTTCTCATAATTGGAGGTGTCAACCTTGTGGGCGGAAAGAATCTCCTTGTTAGCCTCCGGATCTTTCAGCAACTCCTTCATCACGCCAAGCAGGTTTTCCACCTGGTTTGCCGCTATGCGGTAGAATCCGAATCGGCTTGGCTCCTTGCACTGGCGGAAGAAGTTTCTAAAGAAACTGTCCATCAAGTCACTGTTGCGGTCAAAACGCAGGAAGTCGGACGTGTTCTCCGCCTTGGCGGGTGCTCGCTTCGGTGTGCCGTCTCTGCTGAGTCCGGCGACGACGCTGATCTCGCCCGTCTTCTCGTCACGGACTACCAGCACGTCCTGTTCATTACTCTTTTTCTTTTGTACCATAATTGTAAATTTTTAATGGTGAATACTGTTGTTATTTGAATTTCTGATGAATGCGAGTCAAGTAATGCTCCACATTCTCTTTCTTGAATTCTTTGACATTATTCTCTACAAACTGCATCACATCCTCTTCCGTGTAGTAGGTTTTCTGCCCCAAACGCTTGTAGGGAAGCACTCCCAGACTGCGGTAGCGTTGCAGGGAACGGGGAGAAATTTGAAACAAAAGACAGAGATCCTGGTTGTCGAGCAATTTCTCGTTGATGCCAGAGCATCCCTTGTCCTCTCCGCTTCGCTCATGTCTCAACATCAGCATGTCATAGATGCCGTCAATCTTCTTGTGCAGGTCATGCAGATATAATTCCAATCGTCTCAATGTTCCATCTTCCATACTCATGTCTCCTTGGCAATGGTTCGTTCCTCAATCAATTTCTGTACAGCGTTGATGCTGTATCTGCATTGTCCGCGCACCATGAAGTACTCGATGCTGTTGGTAGAGCGCAAGCGCTGCAGGGTTCGCTTGCTTATCCCAAGTATTCTTGCTGCATCACTGCTTGTCAGCACAAGTTCCATGCTTCTTCTTTTGGTATTTTCTCTCGCATTGGAATATATGAGAGCTACCAACTTTGCCACGTCGGCAATCTGTTCTGTCAGCATCTTAAAGGCTGAACTTTCCATTGTTATTACTTCCATTTTGATTCCGTTTGAAATGTTATATAATTCGTTGTTTTTATTTCTCGGCGGCAAAATTAACCATTTGCGAAATACCCGTTTAACAACTCATTAATGACTCACGTATAATTTTCTTGATTTTTCTTGCCAAGCGGTCGGCAAACCCCAGAAAAGCACTGCCACAGTTATTCATTTTCATTGTTTTTCTACATACACACATTAACTTTGCATCCGAATTTGTTGAACCAATAAAACAGAGAATATGGAAGTAGTAACAATGGAAAAGAAGGCATTCGACTTGATGATGGCAAGATACGATGCCTTGGTAAAGAAAGTGGAGTTGCTGAAGCATAAGGCTAACGGCAAGCGTCTGAACAAATGGCTTACAGGTCATGAGGTCTGCCAGCAACTTCGCATCAGCCAGCGCACCTTACAAAAACTTCGTGACCGCCGTTTCTTGGGGCATACCCAGATAGGTCGCCAATTCTATTACTGCCCCGAAGAGGTCAAAGCCATCGTTCCGCTTATCGCCAGAATCAAATCGGTATAGCGTAAAGCCAAACTCGCCCAAGGCAAAGCCGAAAACTTCACCCTGGGCGAGCCAACACATTTTATATTCACCACTTAATCCAAATTGTAAACAATGAACATGAACCAACTTCTTACGCATGAGAGCAAGTCGATAGACACCGCCATGCAATCCTTGAAGAAAGCCAACAACTGGCTATCCTCATTCATCGAGTCCTACAGCCCACCTTTGGACGGGGAGCGATACCTCACCGACAAGGAACTCTCCGAGCTCCTGAAGCTTAGTCGCCGTACCCTGCAGGAATATCGCAAGCAAGGCATCTTGCCCTACATTATATTATGTGGCAAGACCCTCTATCCTGAATCCGAGATACAAGCACTTCTCACTGGTAATTACCGCAAGCCGATAATCGACGGCACTGTTTCACAAGGGGAGGGTATTGCTTCATAATAGCGAAACAAAAAATAGCGTACAGGGTACAACGACAAAAATCGTTCCCTCTGTACGCTATTATATTATAAAGGTGTAGGAATCTTATTAAAAGATGAGAGATTCTAACTTGTACCTCTTGGCATCGTTCCGTTCATCACAATAATCATCGGATACTCGTGTTTTACTTGCTCTGCTTGGCAATCCTTGCGGTTCACAACCTTACTGATAAACCATTGTCTGAACAACAAGGCTTGGTATGTATCCATTTGAAGTACTATGGCGATAATCACTTCCATATCATAGACATTCGCAGAATATCCATTTTCAAGTTTGATGTATTGAGAATGCTGGAAATCTTTCAGCACACTTTGTTTCCAAATGCGCTTGATGGTATTCTTCACTGCTGTCCCTGTTACATTCAACAGTTCGGCAATCTCCCAAACTGTCATCCACACCTCACCATGATGTGGGGCGTAGATGACCATATCTTCTTGTATTGTTATCACTTGTCGTTTCATACTCTGCCATTTATAGTGTTAGTATTATCGTTGCAAACATTTCCAAACGTGAATTCCTCAATGTTATTAATCTGCTGAGACAACTTTTCCACGTCTTTGCTCAATTTCTCCTTGGTAATTTTGGCATACACCTGGGTTGTCTTTATGTCCTTGTGACCAAGCATTGAACTCACGGTTTCTATTGGGACTCCGTTGGAGAGGCAAACCGAGGTTGCGAACGAATGACGGCTCATGTGCCAGGACAGCGGCTTGGTGATGCCGCATTTCTTGCCCAGTCTTTTGAGCGAATCCATACAACTTTGGTAGTTGGGTACTGGAAACACCCTGCCGTCTTCACACAATCCACGGTATTTTTCCATAATTTGCTTGGGATAGTCAAGCAACTTGATGTTGGCTTCCGTTCCTGTCTTCTGTCGATGGATAACGATCCATTCACCTTCATCGAAAAATTCCTTGATGTTCTCTTCCTTCAAGTTGTACAGATCAATGAAAGCGAGACCTGTAAAACAACAGAACAGGAACAAGTCACGCACCATACTCATCTTCTTTCTTGTGATAGGTGTTTCCATCAACAGGTGAATCTCTTCTTTGCTCAGAAACTCTCTTGTGGTCTCTTCTTCCTTGTACTCATATCGTCTGAATGGGTCTTTTACGAGCCATTCATTATCTATGGCACGGAATACCATTGCACGGAGATTGCGGACAAACACCATCGCAGAGTTTATCTTCAAGTGCTTGTCGGTTCTGAGAAAAGTCTCGTAGTCTGTGATAAAAGGCAGCGATAACTCTTTCAGAGCAATATCCTTCACATGGTAATGCGTCTGCAAGAACTCGCCTACATAGGCACACCCGATTCTATACTTCGTGTATGTACTCAAAGCCTTCATGCCAGCCTTATATTGCTTTTCCATTTCATCACGGCTTTGAGAATAGACTTTCATCAGTGTATGGCAACGATACTCCAAGCCAAGAAAGGCGTTCTTCACCTTGTCGGCAGTGACGAAGTTGTCCCTGTCCATAATCTCCTGATAATGCTTACTGATACTCACACGCATCTTGTCCAATTTGCGGTTAACTTCCAAAGCCTGCATACTCTTACCCATCATGCGTCCGCCCTTGGTGTCCCACAAATCTGGATTGGCAGTTGTCTTGCAACTGAACTGCGCCTGTGTTCCGTCCACTGTGATACGTCCCATAACTGGAACAGTACCATCTTTCTTTACTACCTGTCTTTTGAGGTAGAAGATAATTGAAAATGTACTCTTCATAACGTCATTCTTTTTTGCGTTCAAAATTAATACATGAAGAGTCTTTTCTTGCTACGCATTTCACGGCAGAACACGGCAAATTTGGTTCGTAACCAAAAATCTTACGTTACTCATCAGTAACTCACTATAAATCAGAGTATTCAAATTCAATTCGTAACCTTCCTCATTCTTCCGAACCTCAACATTTCCCATTTGGGGTATAGGTTACGGATAGGTAACGTTCCTCTGTCTCATCTTGTCGTATTCCCGTCTTCGTCTGTCCTCGCTACTTTTAACCAAAATGAGGAAAGTAACTGATAACCAGTAAACTTTCCTCATTCTTCTCTCAAACACTTTTTATATGTACTTTCTAAAAGCGAATCTTCGTTCACCATATTGAGAGAGAATTTCTTGATTCCCATACATATTGGTTGTGTTATGTAGTCACCAGTAACCGATAGGTCTCCTCCTATAACCAACATCTCAGGATTGAATATATTGATGACGCCAGCAAGGGTTGTACCCAATTCTACTGCCATCATTTGTAACGTCTCAATGCTCATCACATCTTCTTTCTTGATGGCTTCGAGAATATCATGAAGTGTTAGACTTTTGTGTTGATTCAATACTTTGTCAGAGAGGACAGATATGCCACCATTCTGTATCTTCTGATTCATCTTGCGTTGTAGTGCAGAACCAGAAGTCTCAGTTTCCACGCATCCAGTTTTTCCACAATGACAAATTATGCCATTATTGTATATATGCATATGTCCAATTTCCCCAGAAAATCCCGACTTGCCAAAATATAATTTGCCGTTGATGATAATACCGATACCAATTCCCCAACTCACATTAACAAAAATGACATTTTTAACACCCTTACAGACGCCTCTGAGGTATTCGCCGTAGGTCATGCACCGAGTGTCGTTGTCAATGCATACTGGTATGTTCAGGCTCTGAGAGAGCATATCAGCCAATGGTTTTTCTATGCAAGTGAAATAATTGTATGCGCAACCAACTTCTGGGTTAACTCTGCCGCCAATGCTCATGCATGCATTCTGTATATTTTCTTTTTTGAAACCTTCTTTCTCTATGAAAGTGTTGATTATTGCTATGAGACTTTCAAAGCAATCTGGGGTATCTTCATATACAAAGTCTATTCTCTCTGGCTGAGTTACCATATTACCACAAAAATCACAAATTCCTAAAGTAAGGTAATCTTTTCCTGTATCTATTCCAAGAAAATAGCCCGAAGTGGCAATTAAATCATACTCTTTAGGAGCCCTCTTTGAATAGTGGGCTCTTTTTCCTGTTTCCTGTACCAGACCGATTTCTATAAGTTCGTTCAGTGTCTTAGTCGTATATGGGATACTGACTCCTAAACTTTTGGAAAGTTCGGCAATAGTTTGTCCTCCATGCTCTATAAGCAGCCTCATTAAAGCCGTCTTTGAAGCGGACCATTTTGTGTTATTGACTATATCTTTTAACATACTACATTTTATTATTAACTACAATTACCTTGCAAAGGTAAATAAATAAATTTATTTTTTTATTAATTGTATGTTAATTAATCTAAATGCGTAAAATAACAAGTATTTTGTATTTAACTCCTCGCCATCAAAGGTCATGGTATCAATATTTGTTAGATAACAAAGGATTAATTAATTCTGTCGCATAATATAATAAGGTATAATAGGCAAAATACGGATCATAAATAAATTAAACTAAATTATTTAATCGTTTTAATCCTAAAATCCGCAAGCAATCTCAATGGCAATCTCAATGGCAGTAAAGAGC
>ERZ780208.211-NODE-211-length-65437-cov-7.309168_pt1 | contig 65437 bp, 47 predicted proteins | sample MGYA00511167_ERZ780208 | MGnify/ENA primary metagenome ERZ780208 (study PRJEB29588, sample SAMEA2159202) | human gut metagenome | biome: human gut; feature: human-associated habitat; material: faeces | place: Denmark | collected 2008/2010 ...
TCGGATTAACTTTCTTCGTCGCGTCAATCCGTTCCACGAATTCTTTGACGTTTTCTGCTTTTTTCATCATTTGTCTCCTTGATAAATTATAATGGATAATATGTTAAAATAACGCTGGCCGCGAACAGCAAAACAACCGGAAATACCGCTTTTTCAAACGGAAAATGTGCATGTCCGCCGTTTTTGTTTTTCATATATTGATACAGTTTTTGCGATGCAATATACAGAAATGCTCCGATTAATGCTGATAAAAGAAATGTATCAATATATAAAAAGCCGATAATTTTCGGGGTGTATGGTAGCAGCCCCAAATAAACAAAGCCGGAAGATGCAATACAGGCAAGCATAAGAATTGCATTGCGCCCTGCAAAGTACCACCCTTTTTTTTCAAACCAGAGGATAGTCCAATATCCGAGCAGAGAAAACAGCGCGCCTGTCCATAAACCGACAATGTCGTCGCTGATGCCGAGCTTGCGGGAAATTTCCAGCGAAGCGCCGATTGCAACGGTACAAACGATGCAGGCCGGATTAGCCAAAGCTTCTGCCGCTGTTCCCGTTAAAAACAATAATAAGGTAAAAAATGCTTTCATATAAATAGACTCCAAAATATGTATCATATACAATATATATAATAATTAATACATATTAAAAAGTCAATAAATAATTTCAATAAAATGTGTTTTCCTCTGGCAGAAATTAATATATGTCGAGAATTTTGTTGATAACCGGATTTGTTTGTCATATATAGTAGTCGTGTCATGATTTTATTAAGGAGAGAAATATGAAAAAAATACTGCTGGCGCTGGCTGCCGTGTTTATGCTGAATGCCTGTTCGGAGGCTGACCCCGCATCATTGAAAGGGAAAAACTTCACACTGGCAACGGATAAAAATATCACATTGTCTTTTGATGCTAAGGAAGATCGTTTTTACGGAAAAGCCTTGAATAATTATTTCGGTACTTACAAGGCAGAAAAGGGTAACATTAAATTTGGTCCTGTCGCATCTACAATGATGGCCGGCCCTGAAGACGAGATGAAAAAGGAACATGCTTATTTTCAAAATCTGGACAAGATCAGAACCTATAGTTTGAAAGGGAAAGAACTTGAGCTGAAAGGCGACGGCGTAACGCTGAAGTATCTGCAGCAGTAACTTTTCCGGGCACAAAAATGTAATCCCCTGCGAAAGCGGGGATTATGTTTGTTTTCAAAAATACTGTGTTTTCTGAAGAACAACTGCCCGATAATATCTATTTGCCCAAAAAGCAAAATAAAACAGTCGCAAGGGACAATATAAGAAATTTCATTCAAAGACAAAATCTCCCAAAAACAGCCCGGCGACCCAGACAGTAATTCTTCAGATTACAACAACAGCCGTCGGAATAATCCGGCGGCTGTCTTTATACCGATTATTAAAAAACGGTCTATCGCAAAACTGCACCGGTCTTTTTGCCGACTTCCAGAATGACCTTGTTCATCAATGCTTCCAGTTCGGCATCGGTATAGGTCTTGTCTTTCGGCTGGAACGTAACGCTGATAGCAACAGATTTCTTGTCTTCGGGCAGATTCTCGCCTTCGTAAACATCAAAAATCCGTACATCGGCAATATTGCTGCGGTCTGCATTTTTAGCAGCCGCCGCTATGCTGACGGCCGAAACGTTACGGGCAACGACGAATGCCAAATCCTTGTCAACTGCTTGCAAAGGAGAAAGTTCCAGCTTCTTTTTAGCTTTGGATTTTGCATCCCTCGGCAGCGGAATATTGTCAAGGAAAACCTCAAAAGCCATAACATTGGTTTTGATGTCAAGCGCTTTGAGAATCGCCGGATGCAGTTCACCAAAATACGCGAGGACGTTTTTGCCGAGTCGAATAACGCCGCTGCGCCCCGGGTGGTAGTAAGACGGTGCGTCGGTCGTAATCTGTGGTGCCTCAATCGGGCCTTTCGCCGCGGCAATAACTGCCAGCGCGTCAGCCTTGACGTCAAATACGTCATAAGCGCGCATGGAGTTTGTCCAGTCCTTTTTCGCGGTCTTTCCGACCCGGATGCCGGAAGCCATAGCCCGCTGTTCACCGGGATTACGGCCGAAAAATTCGGGTGCTGCCTCAAACAATGCCAAATTGCCGTATCCGCGCGCAATATTGTTTTTGGCGCCGATAAGCAGATTCGGCAACAGTGACGGCCGCATTTCGTCAAGCTCATTGATAATCGGATTTTGAATAAATACCGCTTCCGGCCCTCTGCGGAAATATTTTGCAATGTTGCTGTCGGTAAAGCTGAATGTAACCGTTTCGTACATACCGCGTGAAGCAAGCTCATGCTTGACCATGACAATATTATTCTGCAACGGCGTTAAAACCGGTTTCGGAAATTCGGCCGTTTTCATTGAAGTTGCCGGAATGTTATCAAGCCCAATCATCCGTACGACCTCTTCAATCAAATCCTGCTCGCATTCAATATCGCCGCGCCATGACGGAGAAATCGCCTTGATATTGCCGTTTTCTTCGCTGATTTCAAATCCGAGATTGTGGAGAATTTCTTCACAAGTTTCTTTGGCAACCTCCATACCGATAAAAGTTTTCATTCGTTCCGGCCGCAGATATACCGGTTTGGCGACAGATTTTTCTTCTCCGGCAATTTCTATCTCCGAAGCTTCGCCGCCGCAGATATCCAAAATCATTTTCGTGGCATAATTGTTACCGCTGATATTTGACATCGGGTCAACCCAGCGTTCGTACCGGGCACGTGAATCGGAGTCAAGCTGAAGCTTGCGTCCGGTTCTGGCAATGCAGGCCGGTGTAAACAATGCACACTCCAGCAGAACGTTCTTTGTGTCTTCATAGCTGCCTTTGTTTAATCCGCCCATGATGCCGCCAAGGCACTGTACGCCTTCGTCGTCGCAAATGCCGAGTGCCTTGTTGTCCAGCATATAGCTTTTTTCGTTTAGCGCCAGAAATTCTTCACCGTCATGAGCCATCCTGACCTGGATGTCGCCTTTAAGCTTGTCTGCATCAAAAACGTGCAGCGGACGTGCTAAATCATAGTTGATATAATTGGTAATATCCACCAGGGCGGAAATAGGACGCAGCCCGATAGCCGTCAGACGGTCTTTCATCCACTTTGGCGTCTCCGCTTTGTTGTTGACGTTTCTGATGTAGCGTGCCGTATATGTCGGGCAGGCTTCAGGGCATGAAACAGTTACTTTAATCGGGCTTTTGAACGTTCCTCTGATTGCCGGAATATCCAACGGTTTCAGCCTGCCGAGCCCCGCAGCGGCCAAATCCCGGGCAATTCCCCGTACGCCTAAACATTCGGCGCGGTTTGGGGTTATCGAAACTTCAAAAACCGGATCAATATTCAAAACTTCCGCCGCCGGAATGCCGGCCTTGGTCTCTGCCGGCAGCTCGATAATGCCGTTATGGTCGTCGCCAACAAGTAATTCTTTTTCCGAGCACATCATGCCCATGCTTTCCACGCCGCGGATTTTTGCAACTTTTAAGCGTTCTCCGTATGCAGGAATCAGTGCTCCGGTCAGAGCATAAATGCCAACCAGCCCTTCATGGACGTTTGGCGCGCCGCAGACGACTTGCAGTGTTTCCTTGCCTGTATTGACGGCTAATATGTGCAGATGGTCGGAATCCGGATGCATGTCAACTTTGTCAATGCGTGCCGTGATAAAGCCATCCAGTGCAGCAGCCGGATTAACGACCTCCTCGACTTCAAGGCCGATGCGAGTCAGTGTTTCGCTGATTTCGTCAACGCCTGCTGTTGTATCCAGATGTTCTTTTAACCAGGATAATGTAAATTTCATCGTGCCAGTCCTCCGTTGTTGCTCAGTCCGCTTGTCATTGATGAAAAGTCGAGCGGGGTAAATCCGTAATTTTTAATCCAGCGTACGTCAGATTCAAAGAAAGTCCTCAAATCCGGAATGCCGTATTTTAACATCGCAAGCCTGTCAATGCCGACCCCGAAGGCAAATCCCTGATATTCATCTGGGTCGATGCCTCCAGCGCGTAGGACATTCGGATGTACCATGCCGCACCCCAAAACTTCCAGCCAGTCTGTTCCTGCTCCGATAATTAAATCGGTTTTAGTCTTGAGGCAGCCGATATCAACTTCGGCAGACGGTTCCGTAAACGGGAAGAACGACGGGCGAAATCGGATAGGCAGTTCGTCAACTTCAAAAAATTCTTTCATAAAATCATACAGGCAACCCTTTAAATCGGCCATAGTCGTTTTCTTGTCAATAACCAAACCTTCTACCTGATGGAACATCGGCGTGTGCGTCGCATCGTAGTCGGAACGGTATGTTCTGCCCGGCGCTATAATGCGGATTGGCGGCTGCTTCTTTTCCATGGTACGGATTTGTACGCCGGACGTATGCGTCCTGACCACATAAGCAGAGTCCATATCAAATTCCTTATTAGCATCATTATTGATGTAGAACGTGTCCTGCATTTGGCGGGCAGGGTGGTTCGGCGGCATATTGAGTGCGTTAAAGTTATGGAACTGGTCTTCAATGTCCGGGCCTTCAGCCACTTCAAATCCCATCTGGGCAAAAATAGCGACAATTTCTTCATAAACTTTGGAAACCGGATGGATTCGTCCTTGCGTTTCCGGCCGGCAGGGAAGGGTAACGTCAATAACTTCCTTTTTCAGTTTTTCATTCAGCTGTTTGGTTTCCAATTCCTGTTTTTTTTCGGTAATTTTTGCTTCAATTTCCGCTTTGACAACATTAATCTTCTTTCCGAAAGAAACTCTTTCTTCCATCGGCATGCTGCCCAGTGTTTTTAACAGTTCGGTAATCTGTCCTTTTTTGCCTAATGCCGCAACTCTTGCCTCGTCAAGGGCTTTTGCGTCTTCTGCATTGGCAATCTGTTCCAACAGGCTTGTTTTTATAACTTCAATATCACTCATTTGTTCACCTTATAAGAAGGGTATTTCCCAGAAACAACAGGAGTGTTTCCTCAAATCTCCCTTTTGCCGCTCCCAAAGGCCGGCTGTTGTTTGCCTTTTTTCCGCTGCCGTAAAAAATGCCGCGGAAGTTCATAACAATTTTAAATATAAAAGAGTCCTCTTGGTTGCCCAAGACGACTCTTTCCTATCTGATATAAACTATACTAAATCTAAAAATTATTTAGCCAGAGCCGCTTTGGCAGTTTCTACTAACTTAGCAAAAGCTTGGGGCTCTCTGTAAGCGATATCAGCCAGCACTTTACGGTCAAGCTCAATACCTGCCTTGTTGAGCCCGCTGATAAATCGAGAATAAGTCATATCATTCAAGCGCGTAGCAGCATTGATACGCTGAATCCACAAAGAACGGAAATTTCTTTTCTTCGCTCTTCTGTCACGGTAAGCATACTGCAAACCTTTTTCAACTTTTTCAACAGCTACTCTGAAAACGTTTTTATTGCGGCCTCTGTAGCCTTTCGCCATATCCAGAATTTTTTTATGACGGGCATGAGCCGTAACACCTCTTTTTACACGAGACATTTACATATCCTCCTACAACTACAAATAAGGTAAAAATTTCTTAACAATCTGGACATCGACTTCTGAAAGCAAAGTCGTGCCGCGGGCTTGTCTTTTCATTTTCTGGGTTTTGCAGAAGAGGCAGTGTCTCTTTTTCGCAAAATTTCTTTTCAGCTTGCCGGTTCCGGTAACGCTGAAGCGCTTTTTCGCCGAACTTTTCGTTTTTAATTTAGGCATTTCAATCCCTTTCAAAAATTTAAGTTGGATTCACTCATAACAGGAAGGCATGCCGTTAGCCCTCTCTGTTATTCGTACCAATGTATACCGCAATATTTTTATTTGTAAAGAGTTTTTTTAATTTAAAATTAATAATTATTTACCAGTCTGTTGTCCTGATTAATTCTATCTTTGTCCGGTTTCTTCTTTTCCATATCCGGCTTGACTTTGGGGCCTGTGCCTGTTTTGCGGATAAAAAGGCGCACTCCCTGCTCATAAAAAAGATATCCCTTATAAACGGCGGCTGCCGGGATTTTGTAGCCGTTAAATTCGGCCTGATTTTCATAATAGCTGAAATCGGCTCCCGCAGCATCGTCTTCGTCTATAACGGCAATATCATGATGGCGGTCAATAAGCTCCTGCATATTGTCGCCTTTAACGGCCATGTCTTCTTCGGTCCAGAGCCAGTACATCGGAGCTTTGTCTGCAATATATAATTTATCTCTGTCGAGAATTAATTGCAGAGGCAGAGTGTGAAAGCCGACAGCCTGAACTTTTGCTTCGGGATTTTCGAAAACGTTATGTTTGGCCAGCATTCCCAAAACCTGATTCTGCGAAGAGTAAGGGTGTTTTATCTCATAATCGGCAGAAACGGCGCTCCAGTATATCTGCATAACGGCACATGTCAGAAACAAATAATGCTTTCTGCTTTGGGCATAGTTCGGAAAAAACATATAAACCGAACAGAGAAAAAGTCCCCATATAAGCCCTTGGTGATAGTACATCGGGCGGACAGCAAAATAAGCGGCAATGAAAACGCTCCAAACTGTTGTAAAACGCAATACGACCGGCAAATTATTCCGCATATTAACATAAAAAGATGTGCTCATTGCCGTTTTTACCGCATAAAAAGCGGTGATAAACAAAAAAGTCAGATTCAGCATCGTATTTTCACCGGCAAAAAATGCTTCGGGAAAATGAGCCAGCACATTGTATGGATAATTTTCAATATTTTCGATTCGCATATTGTACTGCACCATATTGACCGGCAGGATCTGCCATAGCATAAGCAAGCCGCATCCGCCCAACAGACACACAGGGGCAATATATTGAAACGGCTTTCCCGAAGTCTGCCGATAGGCTTCCGAAAACCAAAACAGCCCGAGAACAGCGGCAACTGGTGCCAAAAAAGCGGCAGATTCTGCAAACAGCAGCAATGATAGTGCATATCTCCAAATATACCGATGCCTCTTTTCATAAAGCACGGCAAGCAAAACCATTGCCAGATATGCCAGACAGTAGTTGCGTGAAATGATATTGTACTGGTAAAGGAAATAATGCCCGAACGGCAACAGTATTTTATAAATCAACGGAACCCAACAGCAGAATAAAAATATACCGACCGTTATGGACATAACCGCAATTGAAACATAGGTAATGTTTAATTCTTCGCCAAATATGACAATAAGCAATTTCAGCAGTAAATGCCATAATACCGGCTGTCCCTCCTGATGCGGGATAATTGTCAAAATTTCGCTGAAACTGGCATCGCGTGCAATCAAAAAAGCCTGAACTTCGTCAGCCCATATTTCATGAAACGGGGCAATATATAAAGAAAAGGCAGTGAAACAGAACCAAATAACCGCCGCGGAGACTTTTGCTATATATGTTTCCGGAGAGATGCCGTAGCGCATTTTAAACACCTGAGAAAAGAAAAGGCGGCAGCCGTCTGGTTGCCGCCGTCTGCTATATTAGGCCAATGCGTCGGACTTAATATCCAGATGCAAGTCTTTCAACTGCTGCTCGGAAACCGTATTCGGCGCCTGCATCAGCAAATCCTGCGCTTTGCCGTTTAACGGGAACAAGATGACGTCGCGGATAATCGGTTCGTCCAAAAGCAGCATGACCGTGCGGTCAATCCCCGGAGCGCATCCTGCGTGCGGCGGCGCGCCGTACTTGAATGCGTTAATCATACCGCCGAATTTGTTGTCCACGACGCTGTGGTCATATCCCGCCAGCTCAAATGCCTTGTACATGATTTCCGGTTTGTGGTTTCGGACTGCGCCGGAAGCCAATTCCACGCCGTTGCAGACCATGTCGTACTGATAAGCCAGTATCTCAAACGGATTCTTGTTCAACAGCGCGTCCATTCCGCCCTGTGGCATGGAAAACGGATTGTGCGAAAATTCAACTGCGCCTGTTTCTTCGTTTTCCTCGTAAAACGGAAAATCGACAATCCAGCAGATACGGAACGCGTCTTTCTCAATCAAATCCAGCTCTTCGCCGAGTTTTGTGCGGACTTTTCCTGCAAATTTGCTGATAAGTTTTTTATTGCCGCCCATAAAGACAACCGCATCACCGTCCTTAACCCCAAACATATTTTTAAGTTCAGCCATTTTTTCTTCAGAGAAAAATTTGGCAATGCCCTTGGCGCCGTTTGCTGACAGCGCGACATATGCCATGCCGCCGAACCCTTCTTCTTTGGCAAAACCGTCCAGCTTGTCAAAGAACGAACGTGGTTTCTCTCCTGCGCCGGGGATAACGATGGCACGCAGTCCCTCGCCGTTGGCTGCCTTGCCGTCATAAACGCCGAACCCGGAATTGTTGAAGAAAGCGGTTGCATCCTGAATAATCAACGGATTGCGTAAATCCGGCTTGTCGGAGCCGTATTTCAGCATGGCGTCTTTAAAAGCAATACGCTGAAATGGCGCCTGGTCAACTTTTTTTCCTTCGCCGAATTCGTTGAAAATAGAACCCATAGTCTTTTCCATTACCGCAAACACATCATCCTGCGTGGCAAAAGACATTTCCATATCCAGCTGGTAAAATTCGCCCGGGCTGCGGTCGGCACGCGGATCTTCATCACGGAAACACGGTGCAATCTGAAAATATTTGTCAAAGCCCGAAACCATCAACAGCTGTTTAAATTGCTGCGGCGATTGCGGCAAAGCATAAAACTTTCCCGGATTTAAGCGGGATGGAACCAGAAAGTCGCGTGCGCCCTCCGGAGATGAAGCCGTCAAAATCGGCGTCTGATATTCCAGAAATCCCTGCTCGTTCATCAACTCGCGCATGCGTTTGATAACTTTGCAGCGCAGAATGATGTTGTTGTGGATTTTCTCGCGCCGCAAATCCAGAAAACGATACTTCAGGCGCAGCTCTTCCGGCGAGTTGTCTTCCCCGAAAACCTGTATCGGCAGAACGTCGGCCTTGGAATGCAGAACGACATCGCTGACTTTTACCTCAATGTCGCCGGTCGGCATGTTTTTATTGACGCTCTCGCGCATCACAACCTCGCCGTCAACGGTAATGACGCTTTCCACCCGGATATCTTCCAGCTTCTTAAACAAATCGCTGGAGCTGTCAACTACGCACTGGGTAATGCCGTAGTGGTCGCGCAAATCGACAAAGCACAGATTGCCTAAATTGCGTTTGCGGTGGATCCAGCCCGAAAGCTTGACCTTTTGGCCTGCGTTGGCGGTTCTCAGTTCGCCGCAGGTATGAGTTCTGTATTCAATCATAAGTACCCCTGAAAAATTGTTTCAACGTCAATGCCGCCATTTTTATCCCAAATTGGCATAAATGCAAGCTAAAATTAAAAAAATCTTAAACAATCCCCCGTAAACTGCAACCAAAAGACAAGGGAACGCCCAAATGAATTTAATAGATAAGACACAAGAACTGCAGGACGCCTGTAAGATATTAAAAAAACAAAAAGTTATAGCCATAGATTGCGAATTTATCCGTGAAAAGACATTTTTCCCCATTCCCTGCCTGATTCAGGTCGGTTATGAAGACGGCGCTTTTTTGATAGACCCGTTGGCAGAAAATATGGACTTCGGCGATTTCTTTGCCCTGTTGCAAAATAAAAAAGTGCTGAAAGTTTTCCATTCCGGCCGTCAGGATATTGAGATTCTGTACAACCTTTCCGGTGCGGTGCCGACGCCGGTTTTTGACACCCAGATAGCGGCGCAGGCCTGCGGTTTGGGCGAATGTGTCAGTTATGAAAATCTGGTTAGAGCCTACTGCGGGGTGGATCTGGATAAATCCTGCCGTTTGACCAACTGGCAGCTGCGCCCGCTGAGTGCCGAGCAGTTGGAATATGCCGCGGGCGATGTAACGCATCTGATTAAATGTTATAACGAAATTGCCTCGTATCTGAAAGAAAATAAACGGGAAAGCTGGATTGCGGAAGAAATGGAAGATTTTGCCGATACGGCGCATTATGAACAAAATCCGGAAAACGCTTGGCTGCGGATTCGTCACAATGGGCACTCTTTGTCATTCTTGAATGCGTTGAAAGCTTTGGCGGAATGGCGTGAAAAAATGGCGATAGAACGCAACGTTTCCCGACAGAATATTATCAAGGATGAAACGCTGGTAAACATTGCGACAGCCTTTCCGAAAGATATGGAAGAGATGAAAAGGGTTCGCGGGGTGCGTCCTGATGTTGCCAAAAGCCGCCTTGCTAAAGAAATGACGGAAATTCTGGCATCGCTGACCGAAGACAAATTTGACCGCACGCTGGGACGTGTAGACCGTGAACGCGATGTTACTCTGCCGCCCAGTCAGCATTCCCTTTGTGAAGTCCTGAAACTTTTGCTGAAGATAAAAAGTAACGACTGCGGTGTCGTATCGCGATTGATAACGTCGGAAAAGAATCTGCGCGAATACATCAAAAATCCAAAAGCTAAAAATCAGATTCTCAAAGGCTGGCGTTATGAAATCTTTGGCAAAACGGCCGAAGAATTTCGCAAGGGAAAACTGGGAATCGTTTACGATGCGGCTTCCCGGGACATTGTAATAAAAGAGTTGTCTTAATTGCCGCTCTTCTAAGAAAAAATATAATATATATTAACTGTTAAAAGGAACTTGTAATGAAAAAAATATATTTGGCGCTTGTCGCTATGCTGATTTCGTTTAATGCCCATGCTTTTATTATTTCGCCGCATGTTGGATTGGATTATGTTTCCGCCACGCCGAACGGATTTGGCGATATTGACAGCCTGAACGGCGGCGCAGTCAGTGCCGGCGTAAAAGTTTTAGGCTTTTTATCCGTAGAAGGATATTATCAGCAGTATGCGTCAACCGATGCTTTCGGCGGCAGCAAAACAAAACCTGCGGCATACGGCATAGATTTGGTTTCAGATACGTTGAATCTCGGCGTAGTAGAGCTGTTAACGACCGTGGGATATGGTAAATATACATTGGACGGCGGTAACCTGAACAAAAAAATGGAAGATTTTGAAGGCACCGCCTATCGTGCCGGTTTCGGTGCACAGTTTAACCCGACCGATAACATTGGTATCCGCGCTATGTACCGTTATGTATTCCCGGAAGACGATACGTTTAAGAAGAATATCCAGGAATTCACCGTCGGCATCCGATATTATTTCTTTTAGTATGCTGATGTCAATTGGAGCAGAAAAAATAGAGCGGGGAATGCCCCCGCTTTTTCTGTATTTTCAGACGTCAAAGGAAAGCCTCCGGAATTTATGCTGCGATTTATTTTTGCGGCGGCAGAATTTCAATCAACCGTCCGGATCCTCAATGAAATAAATTCCCATCGCCTCGTTGACAAAACAAACCCAGCCGTTTTTCTGATGAAATTTCAATGCTTCCTGATAATTGTCTGCCGTTATTGCCAAGTGAAATTCGCACTCGCCCAAATCGTATTTCTGCGGATGGTCTTTCAGCCAAGTCAGTTCCAGCCGGAATCCGGTTTTGCCGTCGCCGAGATAAACGATGACATAAGAGCCGTCTTCGGCCTCAATCCGTCCGTTTTCTTTTAACCCCAGTGCTTTCTCATAAAAGGCAAGGCTTGTTTCCAGATTTGTAACGTTAAAATTGAAGTGATTAAAACAAAATGCCATTTTCTTATCCTTTCTTTATCATATAGGCTTTGGCAACTTATATCTTTTGGTTACAATAGCCGGATATTTCCGCATTTTTACGGGATTTTTTTCAAAATGCCGGAAATTATCCTGTTTTGCAATAATTTTCTTGCTTAATTCAAAAAAATAAACTAATCTCAAAATAGGATCTGTTCTCTAGAAAAGGATAAATCCGAGGGCCTAGAAAACCCTTTATAAATACAAGTTAGTCGTGCGCACACGACTTTAAAAATAGTGCCGACGTCATACCTCCGTATGGGGTGGATGTCGGTGAATAAGGCTCTGCCCCAATAAGCCGAGCCGTCTTAACTTGTATACGGTTTTCTAGCATCCGCCCGCCTTTAGCTTTCTAAAGCGGGTTTTTTGTTTGAACTGAATAAAAGGATGTTAGTTATGAAGAAAACTTTATTACTTACGGGAATGGCCTGCATTATATCATGTCAGGCGAATGCAATGGATATTAAACCGTATGTTGGTGCCGATATGGGAGCTTCTCATGCAGAATTGCAGGGGCTTCTGGATGGGTTTGATGACAATTTTGCCGTAGCCGGTATTAATGTCGGTGCCAAATTTAGCAACTATTTCGGATTGGAAGTTTCAGCACAAAGTTCTTCCGAGGCGGAAACCTATGACCTGGATTTGTCCTACAGCAGTATTAATCTGGACGCATTAGGATATATTCCGCTCAATAAAAATTTGGAATTAATCGGTTCCGTTGGTACAGGTTATTATACCTTTGACCTCGGAACAGACATAGGAGACGGCTATGATTTGCATATTCAAACAGATGAATTTGCTTTTAGGACAGGTATCGGATTGCAGTATAACTTTAATGAAAAGTGGGCAATGCGTGGAGTCGCCAGATATGCGTTTATTGACAGTGATGAGGTTGATTCTATAACTGAATTGACTTTAGGTATACGTTATAATTTCTAATTTGTCAGAGGGGGAACTATGCTTTCCCCCTCTTTTATCTAAAAAGCGAAAGAAGGAATAAATATGAAAAAGTTAAGAATGGTTTTGACAGTCGGCCTATTGTCGATTGTTTTAAGTGCCTGTGCAACTATTATGAGAGATAATAGCCAAACAATTCCAATCACATCAAGCACTGATAATGTAGACATTAGAATTGCAGATAAAAGCGGAAAAGTAATTTTTGAAGGGCAAACACCGGCATCTGTCAATCTTAAAACTGCTGCCGGCGGATATTTTGATCCGCAGGAATATACAATCACTGCATCGAAAGATGGTTTTAAAAATCAAACCACAATTATAGACTGGCACGTTAGTGCTTGGTACTGGGCTGGAAACATGGCTCTTTGGGGGCTTATCGGATATTTAATTATAGATCCTATAACAGGGGATATGTACTACCTAGATGAAGATGTCCACTTAAATATGACGCCGATTAAAAAATAGCCGCTGATTATAAAGAAAAAGCGCCCCGTTAGGAGCGCTTCTCTTCTACTCTGCTATATCGCCTTTTTGACTTCTTCAAAAGCCTGTTGCAATTTGCTGGCATCAGGGCCTCCCGCCTGAGCCATGTCCGGTCTGCCGCCGCCGCCTTGTCCGCCGACTGCTGCCGAGGCAATTCGCACCAGGTCAACCGCAGAATATTTGTTTGTCAGGTCTTTGGTAACCCCAACGACAATAGATGCTTTGCCGTCTTTATCGGTTGCCAGAACCATAACGCCCGAACCGATGTTTTGGCTCATCTCGTCAATAAAGGCTTTCAATTCCTTCGGATGAACGTCCGGGATAACCTTGCCGATAAATTTCACGCCGTTGACAACTTCCGTTTCGCTGCTCTTTGCCGCACCGCCGCTGGCCAGCGTTTTCTTGAGGTTAAACACTTCCGCTTCCAGCTTTTTCTTTTCTTCCAGCAGGTTGCCGATACGTGCTTCCAAATCATTGATGTTGGTTTTCAGCGTGTTGCAGGCACAATGCAGTTTATCTTCCATCGCATCGACATATTCTTCCGCGCCTTTGCCGGTAACGCATTCAATACGCCGTACGCCGGCCGATACCGCAGATTCGGAAATGATGTTGAAATAGCCGATTTCTCCGGTGTCGCAAACGTGCGTTCCGCCGCACAGCTCGCGCGAATAAACTTCTCCGTCTTTTTCCATCGTAACCACGCGAACCTCTTCGCCGTATTTTTCGCCGAACAATGCCATTGCGCCGGTTTTAACGGCTTCATCCTGATTCATCAATACCGTGTTGACATGATAATTGGCACGGATGGCCGCATTAACCATATCTTCGGCCAGCTTTAGTTCGTCTGCGGTGATTTGCTTCGGGTGTGAAATGTCAAACCGCATTCTGTCCGCCGCAACCAGCGATCCTTTTTGCGTAACATGTTCGCCTAAAATCGTCCGCAACGCTTTGTGTACCAAATGCGTAACCGAATGGTTAGCGCAAATCTGTTTCCGATTCGTTTCGTTGACTTCAAAAGATGCAAAGTCTTCAACTTTAACTTTGCCTTCAATCATGCGGCAACAATGAACGAAAACCGTATCCAGCTTACGCTTGGTGTCATAAACTTCCGCTTTGAAGCTTTTGCCGCAGATAATGCCGGTATCGCCGACCTGTCCGCCGCATTCGCCGTAAAAAGGCGTCTGGTTGGCAACCAGATAAAATTCGCCGCTTTTCACACTGTCAACTTCTTTGCCGTCCTGAACCAAAGCCTTGACAATGCCGTCGCTCTTGGTCGTCTTATAGCCTAAAAATTCTGTTCCGCCGATTTTTTCTTTAACTTCGAACCAAATTTTTTCGGTGCCGGCATCGCCCGACCCGGCCCAGTTCTTGCGTGCTTCTTCTTTCTGCTTGGCCATTGCTGCATCAAACCCGGCAACGTCAACTTCAATTCCTTTGCCTTTTAACGCATCTTGCGTCAAATCAAGCGGGAAGCCATAGGTATCATACAGTTTAAATGCCGTTTCGCCGTTGAGCGTGTCGCCTTTGGTTAGCTGCGAGGTTTCGTCGTCCAGCAGGCGCATGCCTTTGTCCAGCGTCTTGCCGAAACGGGTTTCTTCTGCCTTGATGGTTTCCGTAATCAGTTTATCAAAGCGGTAAAGTTCCGGATAGGCCTCGCCCATTTCTTTCTGCAAAACCGGCAGCAGCTTGTAAATCATCGGCTCTTTTACTCCGAGCATATAAACATGGCGCATCGCCCGCCGCATAATCCGCCGCAGAACATAACCGCGTCCTTCGTTGGAAGGCAGTACGCCGTCGGCAATCAAAAAGCTCATTGCCCGCAGGTGGTCGGCAATCACGTTGTGCGATGCCTGTAGCGGTCCTTTCGGGTCGGTGTTGGCCATATCCGCAATCGCCTTAATCAGATGCTGGAACGTGTCAATATCAAAATTGGAATGCACACCCTGCAGAATGGCGGCGATTCGCTCCAGCCCCATACCAGTATCAATAGACGGCTTTTTCAGATTAATTCTGGAACCGTCCGGCAAATCTTCAAATTGGTCAAACACCAGATTCCAAATCTCAATAAAACGGTCGCCGTCTTCTTCCGGTGTTCCCGGCAGCCCGCCCCAGACTTCCGGTCCGTGGTCGTAAAAAATCTCCGAGCAGGGACCACAGGGGCCGGTGTCGCCCATCTGCCAGAAGTTGTCTTTGGTGGCAATGCGGATAATCCGCTCGTCGGGCAGCGCCGATACTTTCTTCCAGATGTCATAAGCCTCGTCGTCGGTATGGAAAATCGTAACCGCCAGCTTTTCTTTCGGAATCATAAATTCTTTCGTCAGCAGTTCCCAGGCATAATAAATTGCCTCTTCCTTAAAATAATCGCCGAACGAGAAGTTGCCGAGCATTTCAAAAAACGTATGGTGGCGCACATCATAGCCGACGCTGTCCAAATCATTGTGCTTGCCGCCTGCGCGTACGCTTTTTTGGGAAGTTGCGGCTCGCGTATAATCTCTGGTTTCGTTGCCTGCCAAAATGTTTTTGAACTGTACCATGCCTGAATTTGTAAACATCAGAGTCGGGTCATTGTCAGGAACAAGCGAAGATGCCGGCACAATTTTGTGTCCGTTCTTCGCAAAATAATCCAAGAAAGTTTTTCTTATTTGATTAACGCTGGTCGTCATTGTTTTTTTCTTCCCAAAAATTAAATTAAACTTTTAACCGCATAAAACTACAGCGGTTTTTTGCTGATGTCCAGTTTAAATTTAACAGGGAAACCGATTCTTTTGTTTTTTGCAAAAACTGACCTAGTTCAGCATAACGACGAAGATATTCAGGTATGTAGCGAAAAGCAGCCATAAAAGATACGGAACCGTCAACGCAAACGCCCATTTGTTGATAAAGAAAAACGTATGCATCATCAACGCTGTAACGATATCCAGCAGGACGATGACAATCGCCGACGCGGTAAGCTGTTCCATATAAAAAAAGCTGAATGTCCATAAAATCTGCAAAAACAGTTGACTGACAAACAGGGCATTCGCATCTTCAAACTGTTCCAAAGTCTTGCATGACCTGAGCACAATGTAAAAGCTCAAAAACAACAAAACGTAAATTCCGCTCCACGCATAAGAAAAGTAATGGTTTTCGGGCGTTCCGGGCGGAATGTCGAGCGTATCGTAAAAAGAAATCATGCCCTGTTCGGTAAAATACCGGGCCAGCAGCGCCGTAATCAAAACCAATACAAAACTGTAGAGTCCCTGCATAAGTTTAAGTGCCATCTTATCCTCCATATTTGCGGCTTTATAACCATATATGCTCCATTTGAGAAAAAACATCACTGCCGTAAAAATATAAAAAAATAAATTGCAATTTTAAATAAAAAGCATATAAACAAAAGTAGAACAAAATTCAATGGGAGTAAAAAATTGGCTAAAATAGATGAAAAAGATATAAAAACGGATGAAAACGGCATAAAATTATACCGTCCGGAAGATTTTGAAGGAATGCGTCGGGCCGGGAAACTTGCTGCCGAATGTCTGGATTATATTACGGATTTTGTTGATGCCGGCGTAACGACGGAACATCTGGACAATCTGTGCCGGGAATTTATCGTTTCGCATAATGCGATTCCCTCCTGTCTGGGATATCACGGCTATCCGAAAACAATCTGCACCTCGATTAACCATGTCATCTGCCATGGCATTCCCGATGACCGAAAGCTTGCCGACGGCGACATTGTCAATATTGACGTAACCGTAACTCTGGACGGCTGGTTCGGCGATACGTCGCGTATGTATTACATCGGCAAACCTAAACTAAAAGCAACGCGTTTATGTGAGGTAACTTATGAATGTTTGATGCGCGGTATTGATGTTGTAAAACCCGGTGCGCATTTCGGCGATATCGGTGCGGTAATAGAAGAATATGCGCACAAATACGGTTATTCGGTGGTGGAAATGTTCTGCGGCCACGGTCTGGGGCGGGTTTTCCACGATGAGCCGAATGTCCTGCACTTCGGGCGTAAGGGCACCGGCCCGGTAATTAAGGAAGGGATGTTCTTTACGATTGAACCGATGATTAATATCGGCAAGCCGGATGGTACGATTCTCTCCAACGGTTGGACTGCCGTAACCCGCGACCGAACCTTGTCTGCGCAGTTTGAACATTCGCTGGGCGTTACCAAGGACGGCTGCGAAGTGTTTACCTATTCGCCCAAAGGGTTAGATAAGCCGCCGTACAAAAAATGACCTTGTGAAAGCGGCAAAATAAGCCGACTGAACAGCTGCCAACTGCCGTAAAAAGGCTGTAAGGCCGAATTGGACTTGACTTTGGAAAAAAATATGACTGTGACTAAAAAGAAAGCATCCGAATCTCCGAAAACAAAGGAAACAAAAGAAGTGCCGGATTACTTCGGGCATCGTCAGCGCTTAAAAGCCCGTTTTGTTGCCGATATGGGCAAAACCATGGCCGATTATGAATTGCTGGAATTAATTTTGATTTATGCGATTCCCCGAAAGGATGTCAAACCTCTGGCCAAGGCATTGTTGCGCCGCTATTCCAATTTGGCAAGCGTATTGGCTGCTCCGTTGGATAACCTTCTCAAAAATGAAGGTGTAGGCGAGAGTGTTGCCATACTGTGTGGCATTATTCATGCCTGCGCGAATAAAATCAGTTGGGAAAATCTGGAAAACAAAGATGCCCCGATTTTATCCAATAAAAAACTGATTGTCGATTACTGCCGCAGCTGCATCGGCTATTCGGGACAGGAACATTTGCTGATTATTTATCTAAACAAGCACGGAAAATACATAGCCCAAAATATTGAACAGGTGGGAACAATTGATGCTGTTATGATTAGTCCGCGTGAAATTGTGTCCAAGGCTTTGAATCACAACGCTGCGGCAATTATTTTGGCGCACAACCATCCGTCCGGAAATGCCACGCCGTCAAATGCAGATATTGAAATGACCAAACAGGTTGTCCATGCGCTAAAAGCCATCGGTGTCAGAGTAGATGACCATTTAATAGTCACGCCGGGAAGTTATTACAGTATGCAGGAGAAAGTTCCTTTTATTTTTTGAAAAAAGTAAAAAGCTTGTTTGCTTGCAGCCAATCTGTTTTGCTTCTTCCGGCAGAAGTGTCATAAATGTTTTAAACAAGTAGAAAAAACGTTTATATCACCATTTCAACCATTTAAAATAATACATAAAAATAGTTTGTCATAAGTCGTTTTTTTGCTTGTGCAGTGCAGTTTTTTGTGGTGTCTTAATTAACGAAAAAGTAAGAATTATTTACATACAATTATTTCGTATTAAATGGCGTTTTAGCCGTCCTCAGGCTAAAATATTGTTCTTATACCGGAGTAACTCCAAAGGTTAACATCAGGGTATAAAGAGGCGCTTAGCAGCGTTAAGGATTAAAGATTGTGAGATTACGAAAAGCACGCAGGGAAGCTTTGTCGTAAACTCAAAACAGGCTGGAAAAAACAAACCGTTTTCCGGCCTGCTTTTTTATTATAAAACCCGTTTTTTGATAAAACTCGGCAATTTCACGGCATTTATATAAATTTGCCGTATTTTATGCAAAAAGTACTTGACAAATGATTTTGTTTCTGTCAAATATATACACCGTGATAATAATCTTATGTTAAACAATTCTAAATTTTTATAATTATGGAATTAGGAAATTTAGTTGCGCATTATGCAACCAAAGGTGAAAAAGGTGTAGAAATCAATTTGGAAGCATTGTCTCAGGACAAACACTTCCGTAGTCAGGCAGTACAGGCAGTTGTAAAGAAAGTAAAAGAAAATCCGCATGCTTGCGTTTTCTTCCCTTCGTACAAGCCAGCCTGCGACCATAACCCGTTGGGAAAACTCATCAACGAGGTCGCGTTAAGCCTTCAGGTCGAAACATTAGTTACGGGAAATTATGAAAAATTGAAAGATTTGCAAAATCCCGTAAAAGATGTGATCATCGTAAAGCAGTCTTTCCGTTCCGGCAAGGAATTGAGAGCGCAGATTGAGGAACTGAAAGCAATGGGATACGATGTGAGTGTCCTTTGTCTGATTGCCCATTCCGGCGCCAAAGTTGAGGCTTTTGCCCATGAAAACGGAGTTCCCGTTTCGGCAATCGTCTACACAGACGAAATCTCTTATATTTGACGCCAACCTTAATTGTAGCCTTAAAGCCAAAAACACGTAAAGACCGGCATTGCCGGTCTTTTTTTGTTGGATTGTTTGCATTATGTTTCAAATCCTGTATTGTGCAGGTTTTCATGTCCATCGGAGAAAAGGATTCTCTGCCTAAGCTGTCGGTTCGCGCCCTCCGCGTCCGTTATGGCGCTGGTTGTAAAGCATCATTGCCTTGCGTCTGGCTTCGGCCTTGTCTTCATTGTCTTTTTCACGTTTTTTCATCTGCTCCAAAGCTTTCGGGTCAGCAAGGCGCTCCAGCTTCATTTTTTCGTCGGAAATAGCCAGAGCTGTCTCGGCAACGGCCTTAACGTCTTCCGGTTTGAAAACCTGATTGCCGTCTATATCTTTAACCATCGGCAGAGCATCGCCAATCATCGTTGCTTTGCCGCTGATTTCATTGATTTGCAGCCCGTCATTTTTCATAAGGTCTTTCTGGCTTGCATCAACAGCCCTGTCAGCGCTGTTTTGCACATTATTCTGCATACGGTTTTCTTCATTGGCGGCATCAACATTTCTGTTGAATTTGTCAATGGTATTCATAACATCTGTTACGTCGGTACGCTGCTTGCCGTCTTTGCTGACCAAAACCCAGCTCGGTCCTTCCTGATGAATTTCCATGCCGCTGGGAAGTCTGACTTTGGAAAACATTTCTTTCATCTTTTGTTCCTGTTTTTCCGGTGTCAGTTCTTTTTCCTTATCTTTCTCTTTTTCTTTTTCTTTTTCTTTTTCTTTTTTCTTCTCTTTGTTTTTCTCTTCTATGTCTTTGGCTAATCCCGGCCCCTTAAGGTCAATCCCTGCTTTTTCGGCCTTTTTTTCCAATTCCGTGCCTTTTTTTGCCATTTCCGCTAAAGAAAGAGGCTTTAAGGCTTTTTTTCTGTCGCCGGTTTTAGTCTGTTCGTCAATGGGACGGTTGGCAAATTGCTCCAGCCGTTTTCCGACAGGCTCGTTATGTCCGAGAACAACCGGGCGTACCCGCCTTAAGGCTTCTTCCAGAGCCGCTTTGCGTTCTTCCGGCGTTTTATTGTGTCTGATGGCGTTTTCCATAACCGTTCTCCGTGCAATTCATATTAAATAAATTTTAGCATAAATTTTGAGAACCTGCAATACTTTTTAGTCGAAGATATCGTAAATTTTCGCCAGCAGGCTTGGCCGGTGCGGTTTGAATGCAAAATGTTTAAATAACAGATAATTGACGATAAGCAGGAAGGATATCGCCGCTGCTTGTGCCAGGTACGGATCCCAGCGTTCCCGCTCAATCAGGAAGGTTAAAATAAGAATGTTGATGAAATAGCTGCAAATCCATATCAGCAGAGATTTTGCATATTGGTGCAAATGGTTTCCCTCTGCCGGAAAAACCAGAAATTTATAAGAAGCAAAAGCGATAAAGGACGAAACAAACCATGTCGCTGCCAGAAGCAGCTGGTATCTTTCCGGAGAAAAAAGCAGTGCCAGCCCGCTGAAAATCATAAAACGCAGAGCCATATTAACTGAAGCCATAATGGCAAAACGCACTTTTTCATCTATGCCAAACCAGTATTTTCGCATATTTTGCTCCTTATGACAGACAGAAAAATTGTCTGTATGCCGGGTCAATATAATCTGTCTGTCTTATTTTTTCAATCAGCGGATTTCACCGTCAGGCAGCTTTGTTCACAGCCTGTATATCAGGTCAGTCTTTGCTCCAAGACCGCTTGGCGGCAGCTGCTGCCGTTACTGTCGGAGGCATAATGGGAAAATGTCGTTTTTTTCTTCATAAGCCGATGTCTTGATTGCAAGCAGGCGCAAGACTGAATGAAAGTAGTTGTCGTGCGAAAAGGATACCGTCTCGGCTCGCTTTTTCAGGCATGAGCCGTCAATTTTCATAGCGTGCATCGTCTGTTCAGGCAGCCATAAAATCATCGGTACTTTTTTCTGCTCTTCCGGTGCGACGGTGTAGGGCAGGCCGTGCAGGTAAAGATTGTTTTCTCCCAGCGATTCGCCGTGGTCGGAAACATAAAGCATACCGCTTTGCAGATTATTGTGGCGTTTGAGGATGTCTATAACGGAAGCGATAATATAGTCGGTATAGACAATGGTGTTGTCATAGGAATTGATAATCTGCTGTCGCGAACAGTCCTGTAGGCTGGCTGTGTCGCAGGCGGGTGTAAAACGTTTGAATTTGTCGGGATAGCGTTTATAGTATGTTGGTCCGTGGCTGCCCATCATGTGCAAAACGATAACCGTGTTTCGGGTTATTGTTTGGAGCTGTTTTTCCAATCCGTCTAACAGGATTTCGTCATGGCAATAATTTCCGAAACAATAAGGCTGTTTATTGCCTTGTTTGGCATCGGTTTTGCCGATTCTGTCGCAGACTTTTTTGCAGCCGTCGTCATTGTCTTTCCAAAAAACGTCATATCCTGCAGCTTTGGCAATATCCAGCAGGTTTTGCATATACTGGGCATCCGTAACGTCAAATTCTTTTCTGCCCAGTTTGGAAAACATGCAGGGAAGTGATACCGCTGTCGCCGTCCCGCAGGAGCTGACATCTTTAAAGGCAATAATTTCGCCGTTTTGTGCCAGCAATGGATTCGTCTGCCTGTTATAGCCGTATAGGGAAAAGTTTTGCGCTCTGGCCGTTTCTCCGACAATTAAGACTATCACCCGCGGTTTTCCATCCTGAGTGGGAATAGTTTGCGGAGACTTGTCCAGAATGACAAATTCCCTTTTGGCGTCAGCAGTACGTTTATAATACCGTCCGACCGCGTAAATATAATTGAATGTATTGATATAATAGCGAACCTGTTTGTTATTGCGTCCGAAAGAGGCATATTCTTTGTATGAAACGGCGGCAATGGCACCGACGACGGAAAGTCCGAGCATGAACAGCAGCAGCCGGCGGCGGATTTCTTTGCCGAACGAGGCAAATTCTATATGTGTACGGTATACCAAAACCGCAGGCAGAATGCCGACAATCAGGATATAAAAAGCGGCGTGGAGCGTAATCAAATCGGCAGCTTCCCTCGGCGTTGTTTCGGCAATGTTGCGTATCATGTCAGAGTTAATGACGACGCCGAGGTTTTGCAAGGCGTAATCAGATGCCGCGGATAAAACCATCAGCAGCATAATCAGAGGCTTGCCGATACGGGGAACGACAAGCAGGCTGAAAAACCAAAACAACGGAACGTAAATAAAAAACGGCAGGCTGAGAGCAAAAAACAGGACGGAAAAACTGTTGATGTCAATTTTTTCGCAGGCAAACTGCCAAAACTTGATGTTCAAAGCAATGGCAAAATAGGCGCTGGTCAGAGCAATAAAAGCCGTAGAGCCGAGATTAAGATTATTTTTGGTCATTTGGGATAGTCCTTAAGATAGGAAGATGTTCATTATGCCGTTGGTTTCAGTATGAAATTAAATTGAGCAGAAAGCCGGTAACCAGCGGAATTGTAAAGTTGTCATCGATTCGGAGCTCTTTTTCAAAAAATTCGGCAGCGGTGGCAGTTAATGCAATAAAAAAGGCTGTTACGGGCGGTAATGCCGGAAAAAAGCAGGATATGATGCCTAGGGCGCTGATAAAAAAGGCAAGTGTTCCCTCCGGAGATTTACCGTTGTAAAAACGGAAACTGCCCCAAAATCTGCCGCACAGGGCAGCGTTGGAATCGGCAATCAGCATAACGCACATGGCTGCAGCTGCCGCTTTTGGTGCAAAGCAGACTGAAACGGCAAGCGCTGCAGCCAGAATATAAACCGATCCGCTCGGCGTAAAGGTAGAATGGCTGATTTCCCGGTTTCTCAGCGTTTTGATAAACATCTTTTTAAACAGCATACCGATAACGGCCGTTCGTTGATAAGCCGCATACTCAACAAACAAATTGGCGGCAAGCAGGGTGAAAAAAAGCAGGATGCTCCAGTTGCGCGGAGCGGTAAAGATAAACAGAGGCATCCAGAGTGAACTTAAGTGTACGGCTTTACGGTAAAGTTCCGTTTTTATTGCTTTTGACTTAAAAGCAGGCATATCAATGTCCTTTCTGATGGTTTTTGTTTTTTTTTTATAATTTATTTTCATACAGTCTTGTTGTTGTATGTGATACTGGGGTTCCGGTTTCAGGCGGGTTTGCGCAGTTTTCGGCAATAAACATTGTCTTGTATGTCGCCCAGATGCCGCAGCCTGTAAGCAGTATGGCAAAATAGACGTCAGTAAGGAAATGGTAGCCGCCTAAAATCCTGCTTGCTGCAATGGTTAAGACGATTCCAACCGCTGCCGTAATGGAGGGTGTGCGGATTCTCTGCGGCATAACCAGCGCCAGGGCAAACAGCCACATAGCAAAGGAAGTATGTCCGGAAATGAAGGAGTCTCCGGTCGGACAGAAAGATTTTACAAAAGCATTGGTAAAGGTGCAGTCACCGGCGAAAATATCCGTCTGATAAGGCCTTGCCCGCCGGAAAAATATTTTGAAACCGTAGGGTAAAGCTGTGCACCAGCCGAAAAATGAAATGCATAAAAACAACATCGTTTTGGCATTAATAAAGTTTAACTTGTTGCTGATGAGCGTGCGGAACTTTTGCTTCAGGGCGAAAATGCCGCAAACGGCGGCAAATAAGGCGCAAATGGCATATTCTCCATATGTGTCCGCTGCATCCACAAATAAGTTTTCGTGTAGATAAAAACCGTTTTGGTAAACCAAGCCGGTCAGAAACAGGTCGCATTGTTCAGAGCAGCAGATAAGCAAAATGCTGACAGCCGTTGCCGCCGCAATAAAAAAGGTTGTAGGTTTCATCGTGTTCTCCCGTAAAGATAGAGTTGCATCCGATAAGAATAGGTTTTCTTCTGAATTTAAAAGCCAAACTGAAATCAATCTGAAAATTTTTAAAATAAATACCAATAAACCGGTTTACTTTTTTTGCGTATTAGTAATAAGATAGGCTTGCAGACAGGCAAACGCCGGAGCCGAAAAGTGTCTCAGTTCTGACGGATGTCTGCCCGTGCCGACAAAAATTGTCCGCAACCAACTATGCTGTCCTGAAAGAATAAAACGGCAGTAATAAAAATCGCTGTAACAGCAGCGGAAAGCTGCAGCAACATAAAAAACGTATTATAATGAAAGAGGATTGTCATGAAAATCTTGCTTGTGGAGGATGACGTAAAACTGGGCAAAGCAACGAGCGAACTGCTGGCATATGAAGGGTGCACCGTGGACTGGGCGCAGGATGGGGCAGAAGCTGCAGCTATGGTAAAGGAAAGCCTGTCCGCAAGCTATGATATTGTGCTGCTGGACTGGATGCTGCCAGAAATCAGCGGGGTGGAAATCTGCCGCTTGCTGCGAAATAAATATAATTTTCAGGGCGGCATTATTTTTGTGACGGCAAAAGGCGAGGTAGAAGACTGTGTGCGCGCTTTGGATACGGGCGCAGACGATTTTATGGTTAAGCCGTTTAAGATAAAAGAGCTGGTTGCCCGGATAAACGCTGTTGACCGCCGCAAGAGCAAACCTTTTGTCGACAGGGTATATGCCCGGGGCGCTGTCGAAATCAACCGGGACTTGCACACGGTATATTGCCGGGGCAGGGAGGTGCATCTGCGCAAAAAAGAGTTTGATTTGTTTGAAATGCTGTTTGTCAATCTGAATAATGTTCTGCCCCGTACGGCTATTTTTGAAAAAATCTGGAGTGATAAACTGGACACGAATATGGAAAGTCTGGATTCGCATATTTATATGTTGCGCAAAAGCCTGAAACTATTGCCTGAAATCCGGATAAAAGTAGTAAAAAACATCGGTTATAAAATGGAAATAGAACCATGATAGAAAAAATACGCCGGGCTTTGATTGTCAAATATACCGCAGTGATTGCCTGTATATTGTTTTTAGGCTTTGCAGCAAGTTATGCCGCATATCGCCATAACGGGATAAAGCTTCTGCAGGACAGCCTGTATGATTATCTGGCAGAAGAAATTTGGGAAGCGCAGGAATACTTCCGCCATGGCGGAGAAAGTCCGGAGATGCATACAATCAATTCAGATATCCGGTCTCTGCATAATTTTACCTACTGGTTGCTGGACGGCAAAATCATCCGCGCCGAACAACCGGGAAACGATGTTATCGCCCGCCAGTTGGAACAAAGGCTGCTGACGAAAACATATCAGCCAGGAAAAATCTATCACGAAAATATGAAAGCCGGTAAACAGAAATGGTATTTTATTGTCATAAAGCAAGATATCCGGTTGTCCGCATCGCAGCAGGGGACTGTTTTTGTCCTTGCCAATTATACGCCGGTGCGGAAAAATGCCAAGGCCTATATCAAGATAGCTCTGACTGCGGCCGGAATTATAATTGTATTAGCTTATTTGGTCGGCAGTTTTTTTGTTTCTCGTTCGATGAAATATATAGAACAAAGCTACCAAAAGCAAAAACAGTTTGTATCCGACGCGGCACATGAATTGCGCACGCCGCTGACAATTCTGTATTCGTATGCCGAACTTCTCGAATATAATCCCAAACAGACCGATGTGATAGCAGAACTTAAAGACGAAATTCAGCACATAAACGAAATGGTAGACAGGCTTTTGGCCATTGCCCGTTACGATAATTCAAAAGTAATAATGCATAATGAACGGTTTTCCGTCAACCGGCTGGCAGCATCAGTCATAAAATCAATGTCTGGACTGTACCAGCCCGGAACATTTGAACTAAAAAGCCAAACCGGCAATATTGAACTGACGGCTGATAAGGTTATGATTCGCCAGTTGTTGGGTATCTTGCTGGACAACGCGGTAAAATATACCGGAGACAATAAAAAAATAGCCATAACGCTGGAAAAAATTGCATCTTCCGTCAAAATAACTGTAAAAGATAACGGAATAGGCATAAGCGAAGAAGATTTGCCGCATATTTTTGACCGTTTCTGGCGGGCGGAAAAATCAAGACATCAAAAAGGTCTGGGCTTGGGGTTGTCACTGGCTGAAACAATTGTCAGCCTGCACGGAGGGACAATCCGAGCCGGGAGCAAACTTGGGTGCGGAACTGAATTTGAGATAATTTTGCCGCTTCGGCAATAGTACCGTAAAGTGGACAGGCACAGACTTTTACATCGTTACGAAAGTCGTTACAAAACCACGGCATCGCCACAAAAGCCGTTATATCGCCACAAAATAAGCCGGATGCAGACATGTCAGTCCGGAAAATATTTCAATCCGAAACAGGCTGTTCAGTTGCAGGGGTAGAAAACATATTATACAAATTAGGATGCTGTAAATTTTTTATTGACATTCCGAAAACCTTCGTTTATATAAAATTTCACGATAAGCGCCGACATAGCTCAGTTGGTAGAGCAACTGATTTGTAATCAGTGGGTCGGGAGTTCAAGTCTCTCTGTCGGCACCAGCATTTTTACAGTATTTCTCAGTGCTCTTTAGCTTTTCTCCCCTCTTCGGATTCTGTATCCTTTCATTTACAGGGCTCAAATAGTCTTTTTGGGTTTAGGAGTGATTTTTTACAGATAAGGTTATATCAAAGAACTTTTGTACTTTGTTGTTTCCTCTGTAATAATCGTCTATCCAGGAAAAAATAAATTCTTCAAGTTTTCCTTTTGTATCATCGCCCATTTTTCTAAATTTTTCATAACTTTGAGCAAATAATCGATGTTTTCCCTCAGTATTTTCCTTTAATTCAACCCACAGATAGGTATTATTTTCAAAAGGAATATTAACTCCGTATACACCGTTTTTATGGCTTCTTTTAAATGGAACTTTCTCATCTTCATTAAAAACTAAATTTTCTTCAAGAATTTCTATATTTTCAAAACTCATAAGGTCAACATACGCAAGATTTGTGATTACAGTAGCTTCAAGCATAAAGCTTAAAGAATTTCCAACTTTTTTTCCTAATGTTTCCATTCCTTTTTCAAGCTCTTTTGAAAAATCCACCGAGCTTTCTGATATTACAATCTCATCATCAGAAACCTCTTTTATAGTTATTTCGTCAGAACTTGCAGTATCATTTATTATTTTTTTTTCTTCATTGTATGGTGTACCATCGTGATTAAATCTTAGCTCTTCTACAGTCTGTCCATTTTTTATTTTGGCTTTCAGCTGTGGATTTCCGTTTTCATAATAAACTTCATAAACTCCGTCTAAGTCATTATTTTTAAATTCTTGTCTTGTCCATACATTTCCATTTTTATAATAATCTTCTTTTAGGCCATTAAGCTCTCCATCTTTATAGTTTATTATTGTTTCTAAAGTGCCATCTTCTAAATAAGATTTCCATTCGCCGTCCTGTAGGCTGTTTTTATAGCTTCCTGAAAGTCTTATATTTTTATTTTCGTGATATTCTTTAAAATCTCCGTTCTTCTCGCCGTTTTTATAAATTACTTCTCCTTGAAGATTTCCATTTGGATAGTATGCTTTAAATTCTCCATCAAGAACTCCGTTTTTATAATTTGCTGATACTCTTAATTTTCCTGTATCGTTATAAAATTGTTCTGTAAGTCCGTCTCTTTCTCCATCTTTAAAAGTACCACTGTCAATAAGAATACCATCTTCTGTGTACATTTGGAACAGGCCGTGTTGTTCACCATTTTTCCAATGTCCGACTTCTTTAATGTTATTTTTATAATAAATAACATTAAGACCGTCCAGTTCACCATTTTTGTAAGAGTATATATCAAGATAGTCCCCGCCGGTCCTTTGGGTTCTTCCGTTAAAAGGCATGCCGCTGTCGTCGCAAAGTTTTCCATTTATGTTTCTTAATTGTTTATTTTCCTCAACTGCAGGAAGATATTTAAAAAATGAATATCTGTTGCTATAAAAATAGCTTCCCAAACAGGATGCCGTTAACAAAATCAAGGCCAATGTTATTTTCTTTTTCATTCCCGTCTTCTTTCTAATAAAACTTTTAATTTATTTTTACTGTTCTTTTTTCAATAAATCTATCGTTTAAAATATAATTTCACAATAATATAGAGATAAGATAAAATTAAAAGTCGATTAAGAAAAACAGCCTTGCTGCCGGAGGTATGGCAGGAACTGTATGCCGTCTTGTGGAAAAAGCTGGCGGCAACATTGTCTGCTTTATGTTCTGACTGGAGTTGGCAGGCCAGTCTATGCAGGCGCGGATATCGGTTCCTGTTGTCAGTCTGATAAAATGTTGATATTTTTTTTATAACAGATGTTTTTTTCACAACAGGTAAAATAAAGTGTTGACATTTCAGATATATGAAAATAAAATCACCCCTAGTTTGTTAAAAATAGAAGAATAAAGGTTCTGTTTGTATGACAGCCGTAATGGGCATATATTTGTTTAAGTTCGCTTTCAGAAGATATGGTCTGAAAGCTGCTTGTGCATCGCTCGTTCTTCCCCTCATTATGATTGCTATTCTCCTTATTAGCCTCTGGCTCTAAGTGCTTTTTGCTTAAGCTTAAAGCCCGGACACTTAGAGGTATGATTTCAGGGCTTTAAGGTATCAACAGGAAAATAGCCAATCTTTTTTAATTAATGAGGAAACAATGTCAAAATCAAGCAATGGGTATGGTGCCGGGGAAGAAAACGGCACAAAAGTAAAAGAACCGGAAACGGTAACAGCGGCAAAAAATGCATTTAACCAATATTTTGAAATGGCTGGCCGCAAAAGCTTTAAGCAGTTTTACTATGACTGGCATATCGATGCCATGATAGAGCCGTTTGCCGAGCTCGCAGACTATTTCAGCCGTCGGTATCCCATTGATACGGCAGCACACTTCGACCGCTTTGTCAGGGATTTTTGCGACAGTGTCAATACGTATAATATTGACTGCGAAAAGTTTTGTTCGGTCAAATCCGGTATTCGCCATAAAGACAAAGAACTTTCGGATATAATTGATAAGATTGAAACGTTCAGCTTTGAATTTCGGCAGTTTTCATATAGCTTTATGACCGAAAAGGATTATGTCGCCGAATTCGGTCAGTGGACGTTCAAGCCGAATTATCCGTATTCTCATATGCATGGCCTGGCCGTTTCCGTTGATATCTTAAACAAAATTTCCGAACATTATAATTCTTTTGAAAATAGAAGCGTTGCCGAAAAAACGCGTTATGTTGTCGACAATTATCTGCGTACTAATATTGCATCGGATTATCGTTATAAAGCCCGGTATTCCTATAGCGCACGCAAGGCGGCAGTAAGAGGTTTTGTCAGCTTGCGCAACCGGATGAGCACGGAATATAAAACCGGGCTGTATCGTGATTATACGGATTTGTTTCAGATTGAAACCCGTACGCCGACACCGTTTGGAAAATATCGCCCCAACGGATTTGAACTGGAATTTTATGTTCCTGAAGAATATGGCGATTATTCCAAATTAATCAGTTACCTGAAAGAAAAACACGGTTGGAAAACAGTTTATACGACCAACAAAAATCCTGATGTTTATAATGACGGCCAGTCAGCCGGAGTAATTGAGCGCGATGAAAGCCTGGCCGCGATGAACGGGCTTGCACCGGTAGAATACGCGTCCCGTATTATGAAATCAAAAGCCGATGAGGCCGAATGCCTGAAAATTATGGATTCGTTTGACCAGGGGCATGCCAATGTCCATTGTTCCCTGCACCAGCATGTTTCGGCGGAAGGGTTTGATTTAAATACCTATAAGTGTTTGGTTAAGCGTATGATGAACCATGAAGACGCCATCGTCAGCAACTTTGCCGCGCCGGAACGCCGCAACAACAAACTGCTGTACGCCACTTATATCAGCCGCAATCTTAGTTCCAATGGCAAACGAGACTACCCGTTTTTATGCGTAATGACGGATTTGTGCGACAATCTGAATGAGTTGCGTGAGATGGCGGGCTTTGGCCATAAATACAAGACCTTGAATATTATGCCGTCCAAGACTGTGGAGTTTCGCTATATGAATGCCAACTTTAACCGTCGTTATGTAGAGGCTTTTCTGCAGTTTAACCGCGATTTTGTCAACAGTGCGGTTAATAATGACGGAACGCATATTAATCGCCCGCTGGCCAACAAGTTTAACTGGATGCAGAATGCAGCCGTTGACGACAAAACGGTCTTGAAACCTTTAAGCTACTATTACCAGAAGGCGTATGATCAGTTCCGTCCGGAGAAAAAGGTTGACCCGCATACGATTTATGAAGAAAACGTTTACGCGCGTCATGTGGCTGATGCCATCAATGCAACCGGAAAATTCGGATATTACAACAGTTGGTTTTTAAAGAGGGTAAGAGATGCAAGAGCAAAATAAAGTATTTGATGTCATTAATCCGGACAGCGCCCGCCCGTTGATTTTAACCTGCGAACACGCTTCGGCGGCAATTCCGTCCGGATATGATAATCTGGGGCTTTCTCCGATGTGGCTGGATACGCATATTGCCAGAGACAAAGGCTGTCGGGAATTGACGGAAACATTGGCGCAAAAACTCGGTTGTACGGCATTTCTGGCCGGATATTCCCGTCTGTTTGTAGATTATAACCGCCGTGAAACTGAAGCAAGCCTGATTGTTGACGAAAGCGACAAAGTCATTATTCCGGGTAATCAGAATTTAAGCGATGCCGAGCGGAAATATCGGATTGAAAATTATCATCGTCCGTATTACCATGCAATTATGGCTAAGATTGAAAGCCTGAGGCAGCAGGGGGTAACGCCGCGGATTTTTTCCGTCCATGGCTTTACGCCTCAGCTGCGGGGAGGGAGCTTTCGTCCTTGGAATGCCGGGATTTTGTATGTAACCCCCAACGCCTTTGCGGAGAAGCTTCTGCGTGGACTTCGGAATTTGCCGGAGTTAAAGGTTGATGCCAACGTGCCTTATGATATGCGCCGGTACAACACGGGCGCCGCAGCCATTTGCGGCGAGGATATCGGGCTCGAAAATGCCGTTATAGAAATTCGCGATTCCGAGTTTGATGATATGGCTGCCGGAGTGGCAAAATGGGGAAATATTTTATACGATATCCTAAATTGACAAAAAAAGCTGGACTTTCATGATAAATTATGTTACCTTAATAGCAGAAAACTATTAAAAACATATAGATATGAAGGCAAAAATTTTTATCATGACCTTGTTGGTTATGATACTCTCGGCAGTTCAAGGTTACGCGCAGAGAGAAAACAGAGGCAACACGCGCAGTCGTGCAAGAGTGGAACGTCCGCAGCGCAGTACGGTTCGCCCGTCCCGCACTCCGGCACCTCGTCGGTCTCCGGCAATTACCGGTCGCTCGTCAGCACGGCCGTCAGTATCAAGCCGCAGGGCACCGTCATCCCGGTTCGTGCGCAATACGGCACCGCAGCGGGAAACGCCCCGGCGTTCTGCCGTAACGTCACGGAGGGAACGGACAGGGATAATATCCCGCCGTTCGGGTACGCCGCAGGAGAGGCACGGAATAGCACCGCGCCGTCCGGCATCGTCTTCACGAAATCCCGGTATTTCATCCAGACGCCCACCGGCTCCGCCGCATGCAGCTCCGCGCCATCGTCCGCCTGCACCGCGCCGCGGTCATATGCCTCCGCCGCCGCATCGTCCGTGGCGACCGGTTTTCGGGCATCATCACGGTTATTTGCACCATCACCATCATTGCTATTTCAATAGTTGGTATTGGTACACATGGGGCGGGTATCATAACCGTTTTATCTGTCACCGGTTGTATCATAACAGGTTTTTTGACAGCCTGCTCGGGTACTATATCTGGGGTGCGATAAACGCGCCGACAAAGCTTGAGATAGGAAATATGATATTGACAAGATATAACAATACGTTGAAAGTCCAGGTTGGAAACAGTGTGTCGTATCTTGATTTATATCGTTACCAGACAGTCAGCTATCTGGCCGGCTATACAAGCATTGAAGTGACGACCGGAAACGGCAGTGCATTGGTTCGTTTTTACGACGATTACGGCAATGAGGCGACATATCGTCTGTAAGGCATACTTGCTTTACGAGGCCGTATTTTGCTGATAATTGTCGGTAATGCAAAAGAAAAAGGGGGCTTCGGCTCCCTTTTTTACGTGAAAAAGTAAAATGAGACATAGTAAGATATTGAAATAAAATAAGTTTTAGTAAGGCGGAAGAAAAATCTGACGATTCGGAAAGCGAAATTTGAAAAATAATGCAATTTTTGCAAATTTTGCTTAACCATCCATCCGAAAAATATGCAGATATATAACCGGTTATGCCTGGCAGAGGAAAATTTTACAATAATTTTATAAGGCCATATATTCGTTTTCAGAAAGCATCTAAGGAAAACGGATTATGATAAATGTCAAAATTTATTGCATGAAAACACATCGCGAATACGAAAACGTGTATATGGTTATAGATGACGTATTGAAACGCAGCCGGCTTGAATACCGTATTGAACGGGTTACGGAACCGGAGGAACTGTACCGGCGCCGCATATTGTTTCAGCCGCATATCGTTATCAACAACCGCGTTGTTTTTGCCCGCCGTTGTCCGCTGCGGGAGGAAGCAGAGGAAATCTTGAGAAAAATGAAGTTGATAAAATGAAATCGGAAATCTATACTGCAATATGCAAAAAATAAGGAGAGCAATATGAAACGTCTGCTGGTTTATTCTGAAATAATAAAGCATCTGCCGCGTACCGGCTGGAAAAGGAAAGGCGTGCCGGAACCCGAAACAGTGGCGTCGCACAGCTGGCAGATGGCGCTAATGGCTTTGTATCTCTCGCAGGGCAATGCGTTGGAATATGATTTTGACAAGGTTATAAAACTCTGCCTGTGCCATGACCTGGCAGAGAGCAAGCTTGGCGACATCACTCCTATTGATGCCGCCTACTCCTCAAAAGCCGTCAGGGAAACTGCCGCAATGGCCGAAATTGCTGTTGAAGCTGATTTCCCTGCGGCAGCGGAACTTTTTGCCGAATATGAGGCCGGAGAAACGCCGGAAGCGCAATTGGCCAGCGATTTGGACAAGTTGGATATGTATGTACAATCGCTTGATTATGAACTAAAATTCCCGGATAAGGACTTGGAAGAATTTCGCCGTTCTGCTGCCGCCGGAATCAAAACGGCATTAGGCCGAAATTTGCTGCGAGATTTGCAAAACCGGGAAGAAGCGTTGCCTTTTCGGAATATGCCGGAATAGTATATCCCGTATTATCGGGTATGTTGCGCTTTAGCCAAGGCAGCTTGTTCCGCCAGCTTAACGGCTTTTCTGTTCTTCAGATGCTGTTGCTGGAGTTTTTTATCGGCATGGTCAAATGCACTGTACGTACCGCTTGCCTGAATGCCGCGGCCGTCGCGTCCCGACTGGATAACCAGCGAATGGATATAGGCCTTGTCTTCATTCCCGCCTGACAAAAGGTTCTTAACAGCTTTATTTTCTTTAGAGTTCGGAGCCAATTGATTATACATTGTAAAAGCATGGGCATACCACTCACGCGTTGTCCCGTCTTTGTATTCAATTTTTCCGGCTTTTTCCAAACTATCAACCTGTTGGTAGAGTTTATCGCGGGCTGTTTCTCCCAAAATAATCTTCAGAGCCGTGTCAAAACGGTTTTTATAGGCTTTTTCCAATGCGCTCATTTCTTTTGTGAAATCAGCAGCTTTAGATTCTTTATTTTTCTGAGATTTAGAAACTTTTTGCTGAACCGGCTGTTGTTGTTTTACCGTAACTTCAGTCTTGTTTTGCTTGGCGTTGTCATCGGCTTTGCTGAACTGGTTTTGTACAAATTTTCCTCCGAAATATCCGACAAAAGCCAATCCGGTAACAACCGCAGCTTTCTTTGTCCATTTTTTTGCCGCTGCCGCAGATGCAGGAATAATGGCTATGGCTGCCATAGTAGCTTTTTTTGCCCAGCCCCGCATTTTTGCAAAGAAACCTTTGCGTTCTTTTTTCTTCGCGGCGGCAGCTGGTTTGTGTTCACTGTTCTGGCGTTTTCTTCCTTCCGGGGTTCTATTCGCTGGTGTTGCCTTTGTGTTCTTGGGTTCAGTCGAAACAATGCGGTTGTCTTTAGATGTATCTGCTGCTTTTTTCTGCGAAACAGCGATGCCTTTTTCAATTCTGTCTTTCACCAGCCGTTTTTGCTGGTATGTTCCGAAAGTGTCTGCAAGTTTGGCAAAATCTTCATCAGCCGGCATTTCTCCCCGCAAGGTCCGGTTGATTTTTTCCATGGCGAAACTTCTTAATTTATCCTGCATCCTGACAGTGGAATATTCTTTTTCATCTTTAAGCAGAGAGGCAATGAGCAGCATATCTTTGGAACTGAGAAGAGCCGCTTCTTTTTTGCTGTTCAGGATTTTAAAACGCGTGGCCTGAAAAGCCTTTTTCTTTTCGTCTTCTTTATGACGGCAGATTGCTTCAAGTTTATATTTAGTTTCAGCCTTTTTCAGCGATTTGACGATTCTGTGGTATTTAGACTGTCTCAAAATAGCAAAATAGTCCGGCAGCAAATCGGATGCTTCGGCTGTAGGTACTGCGGCACCGGCAATATAATCTTCCAAAAAATCGGCGCTTTGCCTTTCAATAACTCTGGAATATGCGCCAAAGGTATCTTTGGGGTCATAATCGGGAGTAACGCCGGCCTGCGCCTCAACAATTGTTTTTAACCAGCTTTCATCGTAAATTTTGACATTTTTATTTTGCGGCATAATCTAAACCTTTTCAAAAAAACATAAAGTATAACTTTTATACCACTTGAAATATATTTTGTCAACATTTTGTTTATATAAAATAAAAATCCCGTTTTGTTTGGCAAAACGGGATTTTTGAACGCTGTGGCAAGAACGGCAGCGGTAAAATGCAAAACTCTGCAACAACGCCGAAATAGCCGGAGATTGCAACAAAACGCATACCACAGTAAACGCATCTGCTGAATGCTATTGCAGGGAGATACAGTGCATAATATGAAGATATGCGGCCATAGCTCCGATGCCGGCAATGATAATGCCCCAAATCAGCATACATGGGAGCAGCGTTTTTAAGCTGACCTTTACTTCCTCATAATCAAAGTTAGGCATTCTCGCAAAAAAGAATCCGAGAACAGCCCCGATTGCAAAACCTATTCCCGAAAATAAGAAATAAGTGCCCGGATTTTGATAAAAACTTCCGTCGTTTCCGTTTGATACGGCAAACGCTGCCAACGATAAAAATAATAGAGATTTCATAATGTAAAATTTATTTATAATGATAAAATAACTGATTAAATAATAAAAAATATACACCTAATTCTCTCATACAACATGACCGGAAGTAATGCGACTTTTCGCTTTTATTCACCCTCCGTCATGCATTATCATTATCCGTTTTACTTATATCTTCTTACGTTTTTCCACCTAATGGAAAATATGTCTTACATCAGTCATTTATCCTTACTGTTTTTACAATCATTTTGTTATCTTTGCGTACACCTCTGTCGCAGAGGTGTATGCTTTTAAATCATGGATGGCTGATTTTAAGCCTATCCTGAGTGGTCTTAAGTGTTAGACGATTTGGTAGAAATCGGAACAAACAGACTGAAGTCATGCAGCAAGACATCATACATGGAAAGGAGTCATTGACATACCGGAAATGCTTTTATGACGGTATATGCAGGACACGCATGAGAAGCTCCGGTACATAACGGTGAATGAATAAAGTAAAGGAATCAAGAACATAATAATTACGATTATGAAAATCAAATTTCAATTCAATGTATCTTTGCAGAAGGATGCTGAGGAAAAGAAGAATACTGTTACCGTAAACAACAGCTCCTTTGTAGATTGCGCAAGAAAAGAAATTTTGAATGCCCGTGAGCGTGGGTCTTTCAGCACGGCGGCAAACTACGACACTGCCCTCCGCTCGCTTCTCACCTTTATAAAACGCGAAGACATAATGCTGAACGAAATAACAACAGAAATGCTCGAGAGCTATCAGAAATGGCTGTTGAGACGCAATGTATCGCTTAACACGGTGTCGTGTTACATGCGCTCGCTGCGCTCAATATACAACCGTGCCACAGACAGTAAAAGCAGGGTGTTCAGCCGTATATTTACAGGCTGTACGCCGACATACAAGAGGTCGCTCTGCGTGGACGACATACAGAGACTGTCGGCGCTAAAGCTGTCAAAAGGCTCACGCCTTGCCCTGGCACGCGACATATTCCTGTTCAGCTTCTACTGCCAGGGCATGCCGTTCATCGATCTGGCTTTTCTGAGAAAAGAACAGGTGGCAGGAGGCAGCATAGTGTATAACAGGCACAAGACAGGACAGATGATACGCATAGCCGTGGAGCCGTGCATGGAACAGATTATACAGAAATACAGCAGCACTAATTCTGTGTATGTCTTCCCGCTGCTTGAGTCGACAGACATGACCGAGGCATACAATGAGTATCAGAAGCAGCTGAGCTACTACAATCTCGCCCTGAAGCGGCTTGGCAAGAGGGCTGGATTCAGCAGACCGCTTACCTCATATGTGGCGCGCCATTCGTGGGCGAGCATAGCTTTCCAGACCAATGTGGAATTGCAGACAATATCAAGGGCTATGGGACACACCAACCCCATGACCACCTTAATATATATAAAGGAACTTGACAACAGTCATCTGGCAACTGCCAACCATAAGATAATCACTGTATGCAGCACAAATACCGACGACGACTCCAAAGGCATGCCATGATGCGGGAATGAAACGGGTGAGCCGTATAGACATAAGCAAGAACATGCCGGCATACATCTGTCACTGCCGGCATTAACCGTGCTCGCAAGCCGTGCTATGCATTATGCAAAAACACGTTGCATTTTGTCAAAAACTATGTCACACACGTTACACAACTTAAGATGGCATAGTGACAAAACATCGTGATTTAAGGCGAAAAAACAAACAGATTTAACCGAATCAACATTGTAATGAGTCGGAATCTTCATGTTTTTGTATCCTTTTCTATCAAAGTATAATTAAATATTAGTTTTTTAACGATTATGGTCAATAAAAGTTAAAAATTGTAATATATAAGAATGGGAGGGATATGATGGCGTTGCAGAACTCGTTGAGGAAGTCTTTAAGTAAGTTCTGCAACACCGTCTCCAGCGTGATAATTGAATTCTCCTTTCCGATTAAAAGGAATTTTGTGCCTCCGCGTCTCTGCGTTGAATTATCAGACATTCAATCTCCGCGTTAAACAAATCCACGACAACGCGGCCATCCTCCATGCCGCAATTTTCCATCCTCACTCCGCCCTCCTCACTCCCCGAACGAACTAATTTATAAACTTTTGCACCATTTCGCCACGTCTTTCATAGAAAAACGGTATCTTTGCAGACAGATTTCGAAATTCATTTAAAGATTATTATGGCACAAGAAGACGTTTTTAAGAAGATTGTTTCCCATTGCAAGGAATATGGATTTGTCTTTCCCAGCAGCGACATCTACGACGGACTGGGAGCCGTATATGACTACGGTCAGAACGGTGTGGAACTGAAGAACAACATCAAGGAATACTGGTGGAAGAGCATGGTACTGCTCCACGAAAACATCGTGGGCATCGACTCAGCCATCTTCATGCACCCCACCATCTGGAAAGCATCCGGACATGTCGACGCATTCAACGACCCGCTCATCGACAACCGCGACTCAAAGAAGCGCTACCGCGCCGACGTGCTCATCGAAGACCTGATCGCGAAGTATGACGACAAGATAGAGAAGGAAGTGGCAAAGGCCCGCAAGCGCTTCGGCGAGTCATTTGACGAGGCCCAGTATCTGGCCACCAGCCCCCGCGTGCTGGAGACAAAGCAGAAGCGCGACGCCCTCCACGAGCGTTACGCCGCCGCCATGCAGGGTCCGGACCTCGAGGCTCTGAAACAGATAATCATCGACGAGGAGATTGTCGACCCGATTTCGGGAACGAAGAACTGGACCGACGTGCGCCAGTTCAACCTCATGTTCTCAACCGAAATGGGAGCTTCGGCCGACGGCGCCATGAAGGTCTATCTGCGTCCGGAGACGGCCCAGGGCATCTTCGTCAACTATCTGAACGTCCAGAAGACGGGCCGTATGAAGATACCGTTCGGTATCGCACAGATAGGAAAGGCGTTCCGCAACGAAATCGTCGCCCGCCAGTTCATCTTCCGTATGCGCGAGTTCGAGCAGATGGAGATGCAGTTCTTCGTGAAACCCGGAACGGAGCTCGACTGGTTCCCGAAGTGGAAGCAGACCCGCATGGCATGGCACCAGGCTTTGGGCTTCGGCGCCGAGAACTACCGCTTCCACGACCACGACAAGCTGGCCCACTACGCCAACGCCGCCACGGACATCGAGTTCCGCATGCCGTTCGGATTCAAGGAGGTGGAGGGCATCCACAGCCGCACCAACTTCGACCTCTCACAGCACGAGAAGTTCTCGGGCAAGAGCATCAAATACTTCGACCCGCAGACCAACGAGAGCTACACTCCGTTTGTCATCGAGACATCAATCGGCGTCGACCGCATGTTCCTCTCCATCATGTGCCACTCGTATGATGAGGAGAAGCTCGAAAACGACGAGACACGCACCGTGCTCCGTCTGCCCGCAGCCCTCGCTCCAGTCAAGCTGGCCGTCATGCCGCTCGTAAAGAAAGACGGGCTGCCCGAGAAGGCACGCGAGATTGTCAACGACCTGCGCTTCCACTTCAACTGCCAGTATGACGAGAAGGACTCCATCGGAAAGCGCTACCGCCGTCAGGACGCCATCGGTACGCCCTACTGCGTCACCGTAGACCACGACACGCTCAAGGACAACTGCGTCACTCTCCGCTTCCGTGACACCATGGAGCAGGAGCGCGTCAGCATCGCCGACCTCAACAGCATCATCGAGGACAAGGTCAGCATCGCCAGCCTGCTCAAAAAACTTCAATGAACCGAAGATGAAGAAACATCAGATAATCACACTCGCCATGATGCTGCTGTCACTCCTGACGGCAGCTTCATGCAGCGAGGAGGACAACACGGTGGATGAGTTCGCCGACTGGCAGACCGTCAACGACGACTACTTCAACCGCCTGAGCGACTCGGTGAAGATGTTGCTCTCCGCCGACCCGTCGCGCACGGACTGGAAGCGCATCCGGACATGGTCGAAGGCGCAGGACGGCGACGGCCCGAACAGTGACTACATCATCGTACACGTGCTCGGCAGTGATCCCGAAGCTGAAACCGGAATGCCCATCTACACCGACACCGTCTCCGTGAGCTACATCGGACGCCTGTTGCCCTCGCTGTCCTACCCCAACGGCTACATCTTCGACCGGACTTACATAGAGCCCTACGACAAGGAAATCAGCGGGACGGCGACATTCGCCATCGGCAACAGCACGGGAAACAGCCTCGTCGACGGATTTGCCACGGCCCTGCAGAACATGCAGCGCGGTGACCACTGGGAAGTCTTCATCCCCTATCAGTTGGGCTACGGCGCAGCCGAGTCAGATATCATCCCCGCCTACAGCACGCTCATCTTCAACATGCGGCTGGTGGACTTCTGGAAGCCGTAGTTTTGTTATGGTGGAAGGAAGGTTGAGGATTGAAGGTTGAAACCGACAGTCAGCGCATAAGACATTTCAAGCTCCCTCCCTTTGGGAGGGTTGTGGTGGGTTCCCCATACACCAAGACATACCAAGCTCTCTCCCTTCGGGAGGTCCGGGGTGGGTTCTTTTAAAGATTTTACGGATATGGAACAGAAACAACTCAAACGGTGCCCGGTGGGCCTGCAGACGTTCTCGGAAATAATAGAGAGCAACTATCTGTATATCGACAAGACGGAATATGTCTACCGGATGGCTTCATCCGGCAAGTATTTCTTCCTGAGCCGTCCCCGGCGGTTCGGCAAGTCACTGCTGACGTCAACCCTGCGAAGCTACTTCGAAGGACGGCGGGAACTGTTCGAAGGTCTGGCCATAAGCCGGCTGGAAAAGGATTGGACCGAATATCCTGTCCTCCATTTCGACATGAGCATGGCGAAGCATACCGACAAGGAAGGATTGGAGTCGATGCTGAACTTACAGCTGAACGAATACGAAAGAATCTACGGTGCCGGTAACGAAGAAAAGAACCCAAACGACCGTTTGGGCGGCATAATAAGACGTGCTTACATAAAGACCGGCCGTCAGGTCGTCGTGCTCATCGACGAATACGACGCGCCGTTGCTCGACGTTGTCCATGAAGACGAGAACCTGCCGTTGCTCCGCAACGTGATGCGTAACTTCTATTCACCGCTGAAAGCCTGCGACCCCTACCTACGATTCGTCTTCCTCACCGGCATAACGAAATTCTCACAGCTCAGCATCTTCAGTGAGCTGAACAACATCACGAACATCAGCATGTTCCCCGAATATGCCGGAATCTGCGGAATAACAAAGGAAGAGATGCTCACGCAGATGAAGGACTACATCGACAATCTCGCCACGATACAGGGAACGACAAGCGACAAAATCGTGGATAAGCTGACCGCTAAATATGACGGTTATCACTTCACGTGGCCGTCGCCCGATGTGTTCAATCCGTTCAGCATCATCAAGGCGTTCGCTTTCAACCGCATAAAGGACTACTGGTTTGAAAGCGGAACTCCGACCTATCTCATAGAAATGCTCCGCAAGTATGGAATCGTTCCCTCTCGCATCGGGAACGTAATGGCACTCGCCTCTGATTTCGACGCACCGACGGAGCGCATGACAAGCATCATTCCACTGCTGTATCAGAGCGGTTATCTTACGATAAAGGATGGTGACGCTGAGTCTGACTCATACACACTCGACATTCCAAACACCGAAATCCGTATGGGACTGATGAACAGTCTGCTGCCCAACTATGTACAGGAGAAAGCTATGGAAGGCCGGGTCGTCATTGTTGAAATGTACAAAGCCATACGCACGGATGACATGGACAAAGCTCTCAGCCTGCTCCATACGTTCCTGCTGACCGTGCCGGAATGTGACAACACCAACTACGAGGGCCACTATCAGCAGATGCTCTATGTCATCTTCTCCCTCATCGGACAGTATCTCGACGTTGAAGTACGCACGGCGACAGGACGCGTGGACATGGTCATGCGCACGGCAACGAGGCTATATCTCATCGAACTGAAGATAAACAAATCGGCCGAGGAGGCAATCAGACAGATTGACATGAAGAACTATCCGGCACGTTTCGCACTCCACAACCTGCCTATAACAAAGGTCGGGATAAACTTCAGCCTCAGCGAGAGAACGATCAATGAGTGGAAAATTGAAGAAAGTTGAAGATTGAAAGTTTCAAAACCAACTGTTAGCCCATAAGACATTTCCAAGTTCCCTCCCTTTAGGAGGGTTGGGGCGGGTTGTAGGGCTGTGGTGGGGCGTTGGTAAAAAAATCGGAGGCACAAAGGGACTTTTCCCTCTGTGCCTCCGATTTTTGTTCAGACTATAAACTGATTATTGAAACATGTTCAATCGGTAAGCATTACATCCTATTCCTGCTATCAATACTGAAAGACAACAGTGCCGCGCACGTCCTCGGCCGAAGCGCACACGTATGCACGGAACTTGCCAGGCTCGGCTTTCCAGCCGTGGGACGTCTCGTCCCAGAACTTAAGGTCCTGCTCAGTTATATCCATCGTCACCGTCTTTGTCTCGCCCGGACGGAGCGAAACCTTGGCGAAGTTCTTCAATTCCTTCTTCGGACGGTCAACCGAACACTGCTCGTCACCGACGTAGAGCTGAACAATCTCCTTGCCCTCGCAGCTGCCGGTGTTGGTCACTTCAACCGTAACGCGCCATGTCTTGCCGTCAACTGAGGTGACGGCGGGCTTGCCGTACTTGAATGTCGTGTATGACAGACCGAAGCCGAAGGGGAACTGGGTCTTCACGCCGCGGGTATCGAAATGGCGGTAGCCCACGTAGATGCCTTCGTCATAGCGCACTTCCTTGCCGTTTCCGGGATAGCCGTCCTTGCCGTACTGGAAGCAGGGATAGTCGTTCTGGGCCTTGGCGAACGTCACGGGCAGCTTGCCGCTCGGACATACCTTGCCGCTCAGGATGTTGGCAAGAGCCGTGCCCGACTCAGAACCGAGATACCAGCAGTGGACAAGAGCCTGGACACGGGCGAGCCACGGCGTGGCGTATGGGTTGCCGCCGAACATCACGGCCACCGTGTTCTTCTGGATTGCGGCCAGCTCGCTGATAAGCTCGTTCTGTCCGAACGACAGATCGTAGCTCTCGCGGTCGCCGTTCTCGCAGTCCTGCTTGTGGTTCTTGTTGAGTCCGCCGATGAAGATGATGAGGTCGGCCTTCTTCGCTTTCTCCAGAGCCTCGGCCTTGAGCTGCGCCAGCAGCTCGGGTTTCACCTTGTCCACGTGGTCATAGAGCGGACGGCCGGAGGAATATCCCTGCGCATAGTCAATCTTATCGCCGTAGAGAGCCTTCAGTGCCTCCAGCGGAGAGATGTCGCGCAGCGTCTTCAGCTCGCTCGAACCGCCGCCTTCGGTCAGACTGCGTGTGGCATTCTCACCAACGACGAGTATGCGGCCGTAGTTGCCGGCGTTGAGCGGAAGGATGTTCTTCTGATTGCGCAGAAGCACGATGCCTTCTTCAGCGATAGCGCGGCACGCCTCATAGTGAGCCTCCGAACACTGGCTGCCGATGGCTTTATCGGGATTCATCGACGTACGGAACATAGTGCGCAGCACGCGGGCCACCTTATCGTCAAGCACCGACATCGGTATCTTGCCGTCCTTGATGAGCTGTTCAAAGGGACGGGCCAGATAGTAGTCGTCGTAGGTGAACTCCGATTCCTTCAGCTTGCCGTCGGTATAAGAGCCCATTTCAATGTCCATACCGCCCGTAGCAGCCTGCCATGTGTCGGTGACGCCTCCCCAGTCGCTGACTACGGCACCGTCGAAGCCCCATTCTTTCTTAAGTATTCCGTTAAGAAGAGCGTCGTTCTGACAGCAATGGTAACCCTGCCACAGATTGTAGCTGCCCATGATGGTCCACACCTTGGCTTCCTTTACGGCACGCTCGAAAGCCGGAAGATAAATCTCCCGCAGTGCGCGCTCACTCACTTTAACGTCAACGGCGAAGCGGTCAATCTCCTGATTGTTCAGCGCGAAGTGCTTCAGACAGCACGCCACGCCGTTCTGCTGGGCGCTCTTGATATAGGGAACGACCATGCGGCCGGCCAGATACGGGTCCTCACCCATGTATTCGAAAGCGCGGCCGTTGAGCGGCGTACGGGCGATATTGACACCCGGGCCGAGCATGATGTCCTTATAGCGGAAGGCGAACTCCTCGCTGACGGCATTGCCATAGACGGCCGACAGTTCCGGATTCCACGTTGCGGCCAGACACGTCAGCGACGGAAAGGCAACGATGGAGTCGTTGGTCCACCTGGCCGGCGACCAGGAGTTCCACTCCAGCTCCTCGCGCACTCCGTGAGGGCCGTCGTCCATGTTGAGCTGGCGCAGACCGAGGCGCGGCACTCCGGCTGATGTGAACTTACTCTGTGCGTGAAGCACCTGAATCTTCTCGTGGACGGTCATGCGGCTGAGCGCATCCTTCACGCGCTCCTCAACCGGCGCCTTGGCGTCGAGATAGAGCGGCTTGGCCGTCTGGGCTGATGCTGTCATGGCACCTAAGGCCAGCAGCAATACTGATAAATATCTTTTCTTCATAGTCTCTTTTTATTTTTTAGGGTTGTGGAAGTTCTTTAGGGATTCTTATGGGGATGATGGTAAAAAATGGGAATTATGGGAGGAATGCGACCGCTCTGTCGGAAGAGCCTTCGGACAGAGATTTGGCTTCCGCGGACTTCAGCCCGATGCTTCTGGCGCGGACGTTGCCCTTTCCCTTCACCACTACCATGCAGCGGCCGAAGAAGGCTTTGCGGCGGGGAGCGGTGAAACGTTCCATTGAGGTCTGGCATCCGTTGTCCGTCGCCACGATTTCTGCTTCGCCGTCGGCGCTGAACTCTATCATGTTTTCGGCCCACGGACATACCGTTCCGCGTTCGTCGACAACTTCGGCGTTGATGAACGTGAGGTCGCGGCCACGATAGTCGACGGACAGGCGCAACGCCGCAGGAGCACCGGCGGTGCGGTTCACCTGTTCGGCCACCACCCTACCATCGCGGCGGGCCACCACCTTCGCCTCGCCCGGTTCGAACACAACCCGCCACATCACGTGATACTGATGGCTGTCGGCCTTGCGGCGCACGCCCTGACTACGGCCGTTGATGAACAGCTCCACCTCGTCAGCCTGACTGTAGTAGCACCACAGGTCGACGGTCTGTCCCTCCAGCCAGTTCCAATGGGGGAAGAGATGGAGCACAGGACGATTCGTCCACTCGCTCTGATACATATAATACACATCCTTCGGGAAGCCGGCAAGGTCGATTATTCCGAAATAGCTCGAACGGGCGGGGAAGCTGTATGGTGTCGGCTCGCCGATATAGTCGAAGCCAGTCCAGATGAACTGTCCGCTGACGTAGGGCTGATGCTTCACCACGTTCCATGTCTCCTCATGGGTGGAGCTCCACGCCGCGTGCATGTTGTCGTAGGCCGAGCACATGAACGTCGGATTGGTGTACGGCAGCCACCACTCCACCGGTGCGACATAGACAGAGTCGCTCGGCATCATATAGAAGTCGCGCGTCTGTAGCGCCGACACACTTTCGGTCAGGATGAACGGCTGTCCGGGGAATTTCTCCGGCACGTCCTTAATCCACTGATGATGATAGTTGAAGCCGACGATGTCAAGCGCATTGCTCCGGAAAAGATGATTGTCCGGTGACGGCTCGTTGCAGCCCGCCGTTACCGGGCGCGTCGGGTCGAGACGGCGCACGATGTCGGCAAGGTGGCGCGTGAGCAGCGAGTTGACGCTCATCTCCCCCTCGCGGGCCAGCGTCGAAGCGTCATGACCGGCATTGAGAATGAGATTGGCCTGTTCGAGCGACAGCGTATCGGCCTCAGCCGACGACCACTGCTCAAGAACCTCGTTGCCGATGGACCACATCAGGACGGAAGGATGGTTGCGGTCGCGGCGCACGAGGTCACTGAGGTCGCGCTCGTGCCACTCGTCAAAGAAACGTGCATAGTCGTTCTTCGTCTTGCGGCGGCGCCACATGTCGAAGCTCTCGTCCATCACGATGAACCCCATCGTGTCGCACATCGTGAGCAGTTCCGGCGCCGGAGGATTGTGGGAGCAGCGTATGGCGTTACATCCCATCGCCTTCAGCCGTACGAGCTTGCGGTGCATGGCATCTTCGTTGAACGCCGCTCCGAGACATCCGAGGTCGTGATGCTCACAAACACCGTTTATCTTCACGTTGCGGCCGTTGAGCCAAAAGCCCGTCGCGGCGTCGAAACGGAACGAGCGGAAGCCCGTCACGGTGACAACCTCGTCAACCGTACGGCCGTCGACGATGACCTCTGTCCTCACCTTATATATATAAGGACTCTCCGGAGACCACAGTTGCGGACGGCGGATGCGGAGACGCTGTGAGTCCTTCGCGCCGGCGACGGCCTTGACCCGCGCCGACGATGACGCCAGACTGCGGCCCTGAGCATCCGTCACGGTATGGCGCACCGTAGCCCCGGCGGCACCCTTGCCGTCCAGCTCCGTGCAGACCGTCATCCGGCCGTCGGCCTCCGTCATCACATGAACGCCCCAATGGGCTATGCGTAGCCGTCCCGTCACGGTGAGCCACACGTGACGGTAGATGCCGCATCCGCTATACCACCGGCTGTTGGGCTGGTCGCTGTTGTCCACGCGCACGGCAACGACATTGTCGCCCGCCGTGACGTATGGCGTTATGTCATATTCAAACGAGCTGTATCCATACGGGCGGAAGCCCACCTCACGGCCGTTGACATAGACCGTCGAGTTCATATAGACACCGTCGAAAGCAATGTATGTGCGTCCGGAAGCGTCGGAGCGGAAATGTTTCCGATACCATCCTATGCCTCCTGGCAGCGCTCCTCCACCAGCTCCCGACGGATTGCCGGCGTGGAAATCGCCTTCGATGGCCCAGTCATGTGGCACATCGAGAAGCCGCCACCGGCTGTCGTCATATCCCGGAGCGGCCATTCCTGCCGAATCAGCGAGCATGAAGCGCCATCCGCAGTCGAAGGATTCGGACAAAACACAATCGTGCGCGGAGGAGACAAGTCCCCCGCACACGATGCACAATATAATCACAATTACTCTCATAAGTTCACAGTAATGGCACGGCCGTCATAGTCAACAATCTTTCCCTGCGGACTGTCGAGGTCGAGTTTCCGCGGAGCGTCGCCCGAAACGAGCACCACGTTGAAGCGGCGCGTCTTCAGCATGCCGTCAAACGAGCCGTTGCGGCAGCCGATGGTAACGGTGCGCGAAGCGTCGTCGTATGAGATGTCGATCGTGGCGTATTTGCCTTTCTCGTAGTTATAGTTCGTTCCCTCGTCCTCATAGAGACGGAAACTTCCGTCGCGGCCGGCGTAGACATAGAGATTGATAAGCTCGGCCGGTTTCTCGTCACACCACTCCATCGCCGGGCCGAAGGGCAGGATGGCACCCTCGGGAACGAAGACGGGAATGCGCTCATAGGGCGCCGGGGCCGTTATCGTGCGGCCGCCGTCGTGACGCTCGCCCGTGTAAAGGTCGTACCATCCGCACTGCTGCGGCAGATAGACCTCACGCGAACGCATCTTGTACCGGCCGACGGGACAAGCCATGAGCGACGGGCCGAACATCCACTGGTCCTTGATGTCGAGCACGCGGGCGTCGCCGTTGAAATCCATCACGAGCGGACGCATCATCGTATAGTCGCTGAGATGAACCCAGCCGGCCATCGAATACAGGTAAGGCATCATGCGGTAGCGCAATTGGTCATACCATACGATGGTCTTGTAGGCAGGATGGTCCTCGGGAGCAATGTTCCAAGGCTCGCGCAGAGGCCACTGGCCGTGGGCGCGGTAGAGCGGGATGAAGCATCCAAACTGGTTCCACCTCGTCTGCAGCTCGCGCCACTCCTTAAGGTCCTCACTCTCCAGTCCGCTCTTGTCGAATATCTTCTGAGCGGCCACATAGCGGTTCTCAACCGAGAAACCGCCCTGGTCCATGCCCCAAAACGGCAGTCCGGAGATGGAGTAGTTGAGTCCGGCGGTCATCTGCGAGCGCATGTCCTCCCACCGCGTACCTATGTCGCCGCTCCACGTTGCCGTGCTGTAACGCTGCTCGCCGGCAAATCCGCTTCGGGTGAGCAGGAAAACGCGGCGGTTGGGTTGGACGGAACGCTGGCCGTTGTAGATGGCGTCGGCGTTGACGATGCTGTAGGCATTGAAGAACTCCGTGGACGAGCCGAGGGCCGTCGGGCCGCAGAGTGCCTTGCGATACCACATCGGCGTACAGTCGCGCACGTTGGGCTCGGACGCGTCCATCCACCATGCGTCAATGCCGTACTTATACTTCGAATACAGATTCTCGTCCATCTGACGCCAGAACATCTTGCGGGCGCCGGCGTCGTAGGCATCGTAGAACGAGCCGCGGAAGCCGAGCCAGTCGTGAATGTCGTCCTTGATGGCCTGATGATACATCCAGCCCTTGGCGTCAATCTCCTTGTAGTTGTCGACGGTGTCGTAGAACTTCGGCCACACGCTGATCATGAACCGTCCGTTCATGGCGTGGACGCTGTCGAGCATGGCCTGCGGATTCGGATAGCGCGCGGCCTCAAACGTATGGTCGCCCCACGAGTCGAGCTTCCAGTAGTTCCAGTCCTGAACGATGTTGTCCACGGGAATGTGGCGGCGGCGGAACTCCTCCATCGTCTGCTCTATGTCGGCCGACGACTTGTAGCGTTCGCGGCTCTGCCAGTAGCCGAGCGTCCATTTTGGATAGACTGGAGCCTTTCCGGTCAGCGTGCGGTAGCCCGAGATGATGTCGTCCATGCGCTCTCCGGCAATGAAATAGTAGTCCATGTAGCGGCTCATCTCGCTCCAGATGCTCAGGCGGCCCTGTTCCTCAGCCGTGCGGGGCGTGGCGACGCGCAGTCCGCAGTAGCTCACACCGCCGTCCGGGCGCCATTCGATGCGGATGGGCACGCGGCGTCCGGCCTTCAGCCGGCACGTGAACTTCCACGCGTTGGGGTTCCACGCCGTGCGCCAGCGCTCGGCCACCGCCTCATGATTGTCCACATAGACGGTCATGTAGCCGGCGTAGTAGAGCAGGAAGTGATAGTCGCAATCCTCGGGCGCCTCGATGTAGCCCTCGTATGTGACGTGGGCCCCGTCGAGATTGAAGCCCTTCGGCAGGGCGTAGATGCCGAGGTCCTGCTTGTGGAGCGGATTGACCTCGGGCACGGCGTGCTCAAAGTAGATGGAGTCCTCGCTGCGCACGACCACCTGTCCGTTCCTGTCGGTGTAGGTTCCGGTGAGCGAGCCGGGGCGCCCGTCGCGGTCGTAGAGCCGGAATATGCGCTGCAGCTGACGGTACTCGTCGGGATTGCCGAAGCGGCAGTAGCTGTAGGAGTCCCACAACAGACCATAGCCGCGGTTGCTGAGCACCATCGGCACGCTCACTTTCGTGTTATACTGAAACAATTCTTCGTTCCTGCCTTTCATGTTCAGCTCTTCGGCCTGATGCTGTCCGAGACCGTAGAAAGCCTCGTCGTCGGGCGAATCAAACTGCGTGTGCCACGTCCAGCCGTGGCGGGCGTCGTCCGTCAGCGTTCCTGGACCGATCTCGCGCTCCGGCACGGTGAACCGCCGGAACGTCTTTCCGTCTTTCTCCGTCTCGCCGAGCAACAGCCGTCCCTCAGCGTCGCGGAACTCGATGCGTCCCGTCACGGTGCTGACCCTGGCGCTCACGCCGGCCGCGCTCACGGTGACAAAACCGTCGTCCTCGCTGACGGAGAACCGGGCCTTCGTCTTCTGCGGCACGATGATGAGACTCTGCTTCTCGGCAAAAGTCTCCTCGGGCGTGGCCTCAACGCGGATTATCCTGTCGCCCATCACTTGCAGCCGCACCATCCGCGCGCCGCCCTCGCCGGGAGAGCTGACGTTGATGGTCACGGCGTTGCCTTTCTTCACGTAGCCGGCAGCGCTGATGTCGGTATGGGTGCAGAGGCACAGGCCGGCTGAAAGCAATAGATACCTATATTTCATATATAATATTATCGTAAAAACAGCTTGATTATTGTGGCCAAGAGCCGGCTTTTACACCCTCGGTTATGCCTTCCATCGCCGGAGCGCAGAACACGCTGAGCGACGAGCGGTTGAGAATGGTCATTACGCCGGTCTCACCGCCTTGGTTGGGCGAGTTGATGTCCCACGCGAAGGTGACGATGCCGCTGTTGACGGCCAGACGGTTGATGTCGCGGAAGAAAGCCTTGATAGAGGCGTCGTGCTCGCTCTGGTTTGCCGTGAGCGAACGCCACTGTGCTCCATATTCGCCGATGATGACGGGATAGCCGCGGTCAACGAACGTCGTCTTCAGGCTTTGCATCTGAGTCTGCATCCACTCCTCTTCGCCAAATGTGGCATTGTGGCTGCTACCGCTGACGTGGTTGCCGCTGCCCCAGAACCATGCGGCACTGCCGTCCTCCTGACCGCAGAAATCCCACGGCTCATAATAGTGGACCTCGGCCATCATGTAGCCCTCTTCCGTGTCCTCTGGCATGACAAATCCCATGTCAGGATCGACAGCCGACGAAGTGCTTGTAGCGGGGCCCTGAACAACGAGCGTGCGGCGGGCGTGGTTGCCTCCGGTGGCACGCACGGCGTCAACGAAAGCCTGATTGTAGCGGTTGAGAATCGGTGTCAGCTCCTTGTGACGGCTGTTGAACAGCGTGTAGCTCTGGAACGGCTCGTTCAGTCCGGCAAAAATCAGGTGCTCGTCATAGTTCTTGAACGCCGTGGCAATCTGCGTCCAGTAGTTCTTCAGCTGTGTGGCCTTGGCCGTGATGGTCTCTTCGTCGACAGCCACATACTTGTCGCTGCTCTTGCTGAAACCCTCAACTTCAATCCAGCCGCCGTCCCAATGGTCGTTGAGCACGACATAGAGACCGGCGTTGATGCAGTAGTCGACAACCTCCTTGACGCGGTTCATCCATCCGGCGTCGATGCGTCCGTCGGTGGCGTGGATGTCCCATGAGCAGGGTATGCGCACGGAGCGGAAGCCCTGTGACTTGACATAGTCGATGATGGCCTGTGTTGTTTTCGTTCCATGCCATGCGGTCTCAGCGCCGAGACCATTGCCAGAGGCTTCGAGCGTGTTACCGAGATTCCATCCGGGGTACATGTCGCGGGCCAGCTCCTTGGCCGTACGGAAAGAATACTCCACGTCGGGCTTGACGATCTTGCCCGCCTGTGTGACGGTGATGCGTGAGAACGCGCCGTCGAGATTGGCGAGAATGGTTCCTGTGCGGTCCTCGCCGTCGTTCTTTTCGCAAGTCACGGCGAACGTCGAAGCATGGTTATCACCCGAGACGCGCTCGACGGTGAGCCATTCGGCCTCGCTGCGCACGAAGGCCGTGCCGCCGTTGACGGTAAACGACGCCGTGCCGCCATCGACGGCGAACGTCAGTTCCGTTGTTGAGATGTTCAGTGTCCCGTTGCTGTCAGCCAGCGGATTGGGGCAGTCGTCGTCATCACACGATGATAGGACGAGTGAGAACAGCGCCAATGCCGCTGTGAAGAATATAGATAGTCTTTTCATTTATTCTGTTTTTTATGTTATGTGATTCCTTTATGTTTCTGTCTCTTCGCCGCCAGACGGCCGTCTTCTATGTCTCTGACAGCCGCCGTCGGATATAGGAACGGGCTTCATCAAAAAGTAATATGAGTCATTTTACTGACCAATATGAGTCATTTTACCGACCAATATGAGTCATTTTACTGACCAATATAGGCTATATTACCAATCAATACAGGCTATATTACTGACCAATACAGGCTATATTACATTCCGATGAAGCCCGTTTCGTGTCACCACGGAGTAGCGAAGAGCTTTTCGGAGAACCGTCCGATGGTATATGTCAGACTGTTCTTGAATCCGAGTGAGGTCACGCAGTTGTTGCCTTCCACGACTTTCACACCGCCAAATGCCGGATCAGCAGCCGTACCTGCGCCCCAGATGTTGTGAAGCTCGATGCGGAAGTTGCCGTTGTCCTCGATGTCGCCCGTGATGAGCTTCGAGGCATTGAACGGAACGTCATTGCCGTCACTGTTGACAGAGACGAGCTCGGCGGCAAAGGCCGGGAAGAACGAGCGTACGCCCACGATGTCAACCAGATTGACAGCTCCTTCGTCTGGCGTGCCGTCACACTCGGAGGCGTCAAGCGTCATGGCGAGATTCTCGGCGTTGGCCACCTTGTAGCGGAAGCCCTCCTGAACAATCTTCAAAGCGCCGGGATATTCCTTGCCCCAGTTGCCGGGATTGCCGGCCCAAGCGGGAAGCAGACCCACTGCCGTCTGCTTGACGGTGAACGAGAGGTCGGCGTCAAGCGAAACGACGGTGAACACAACTTCAAACGTAGAATTGAAAGCGAGCGCCGTCTCGGCCGTTGTCTCGCCGCCACCGGGATGGAACGGTGTGTCAGCCAGTCCGTTCCAGTTGTCGTTGTGACCGCAGCCCCAGATGTTGGCCATCTCCACACGGAAGTTGCCTCCGTCCTCGATATTGCCGTAGAAGAACTTGTTTGCGTCAAACGGAACGTCGTTGCCATCAGCCGTGATGGACTCGACCTTGACAAAAGCGTTGGGATAGGCTGCCGCAAAGTTCTCGATGTCGATGACGTAGACCTGTCCGTAGGCACGCGGTTCGCTGGTGCGGAACGTCAGAGTGTAGGTTCCGGTCTTGCCACCGGCAACCGTCGTCGTGGCCGAAGCCCATGCGTCAGAAGGTTCGCCGGTAGGGCCCTGACCGTAGCAGGTGAGCTTGGCGGTATAGCCGTATTTCTCCTGCTGCGGAATCATGTTGATGCTGAGCAGTGTCGGGTCGACTGTGCGGATCACGCCGAGCTGCAGCGTACCATCGGTAAGCGAGAGGATGCGGATGTCGTCCGTGAGGCTGTTGACATAGTCGTCCGTATAGTTTGCCGGAGCGAGCACCTTCGCGCCTTTCAGCGTGATGGTCTTCTTCTGCTCGTCAACGGTGTAGGTTCCGTTTTCCTCGGTCTCGATGCCGTCAGCCGTGATGTGCTTGACGTTGACCGTTCCGTCTTCATTGAAGGTGATGGAGCCGCGGCAGTTCTTGGCATCCATGCCCACTGCCCATTCGTTGCCATTGAAAGCGGCTTCCCATGCCCATGAGTTTCCGACAACGGGCTCGTGATTGGTCACGGTTGCCCATGAGTCATCCGTGCCGTAGAAATATGTCGGACCGGGGAACACCTTGTACTCGCCGTCGTCGGTAAGGTCGATTTCCCATGTCTTGCAGAGCAGCGACTTGTCGAAAGCCACGTTCTTGGCTACAGAGACGGGGCGCACGGAGAGAGCCTGATAGACGGGAGTCGTCGAACGGGCATGGCCGGAGTTGGTGAAGAGATAGCTCATGGCGAACTGCGGGTCCGAGACGTTGGCAGAGCCGGAGAGATAGCGTCCCTCAACGGATGCACCGGCCGTCACGCCCTTCGTGCTCGAACCGGCGGCGGGAAGGAAGATGGAGTTGCCGTTGGGACCGGTGAAACGATAGCCGGCCACGCCGTCTGTCTCAGCCCACTCCACGCGGCAGCAACGGAAGAGTTCCTCAAACTCGCCGATGGTAGGCATGGTTGCCTTGCCGCCGTAGACGCGGTTGGCCACGTCGGAAGCCGTGCGGTAGATGTCACCGGAAGCATATCGGGCGATGTCGATGCTTGTGTTGTAGCCCGTCATGTCGCCGAAGCCGAAGAGACCGCCGGCCTCAGTCTCTGACGATGCGCCGAGATTGCAGCGCGCCCACTTCGTGGAAAGGCCGAGGTCAACGAACTCCTGATTGACGTCGAATTCGCGCGAAGCCGTCGTGAACGAACGGGTCTCGCCGTAGACGACGCCGGCTCCGAGGTCGAGATAGGCGGCATAATAGTATGTGGTGGCGGGGAGCAGTCCGCTTGCCGTCACGTCATAGCCGTCGGCAGTCGTTCCCTTGACCCTCACTCCGGCGCGGACGTTCTCGTCACCGGCAACACCGGACACGACGATGCCGCTCTCGGCGCTGGCGGGATATTCGGTGAGACGGCCGCTGAGCCGTGCCTTGTTGTCGGTCACGTCGGCAGCATCGCCGGTGATGGCCTTGGCATTGGTGAGGATGAGACTCTTCACCTCACCCGTATATGTCAGACGTCCCTGGAGCGTCACGAACGCCTGATAATAATAGACGTCGTTCGGCTGGCCGCTGATAGTGGCGCTAAACTCCGACGCACTGTTGCCGACAACGCGCTCGGTGAGCTGGTCGGCGGCGGCGCCGTAATAGAAACCGGTCACGTAGGCGCTGGCCGACTGACTTTCCAGTCCGCTCACCGTTCCGTGCATCAGGGCCGATGTGGCCGTGACGTCGGCCGAGCCTGTCACCACCGACCCGTCATTTAGCAGCGGCGTGGTGCCGACGCTGAAATCGTCGTCACTGCACGCTGCGAACAATATGCCCGTGAACAGGGCTATCATTCCGAATAATATCTTGTTTTTCATTGCTTTATTCTCTTTGATGGTTATTCATTTACGCAAGAGAAGGTTATTCAATTACGCAGGAAACACTCTCGAACATGTCGGCATAGTCGCCCTCGCCGAAGCCGTCGAACTGGATGGAGAGATCGAAACATGTGCCCGTGAACTTCTGTGTCGCACCGGTGGTGTTCTTCAGCGTCACGGTGGTCTCGCCGGCGGTATTCACCGTCACGGCGTCGTCAAGGCCGAAGCAGTCTGGCTCCCATGTCGTCTTGATGTTGTTGTCGATGAGGGCGCACTTCGGGGTCTGATTCCACGTGATCACGCCGTCCTTCAGCTTGAACGTCACCTTTATGGTCTGGTCCTTCTTCAGCTTCACGCTCGCAGCATCCTTGAAGATACCGTTGCCGCCTTCACCGTAGTGATGGAACGCCAGACGGACGCAGCCGTTCTCTATCCACGTGATGCCTTCATCGCCGTAGTTGCTGTTCAGGGGAACAACGGTCGGACCGGTCTGGCCGCCACTGATCTGCTTGTACTTGAGCTTGGCCACGAGATAGGAATCGGTGTTGCCCTTGTCGTCAGCTGACGACGGTACGCCAATGGTCAGGCTCTCGCCCGGCTCACAGCCCAGCACCGTGAACTCACGGCCCGTCACGCTGACCGTACGGAAATCGTTGGCTGCGGTGAGGATTGTCACTTTCTGATCGAAGATGAGCTTGCTGTCGGCGATGGTCACCTTGCCCTCAACGTTTCCGGCCGTATAGTCGTAGGTTCCGTCGGAAGCCTTGGCGATGACAAGCTCGAAATCGCCGATTTCGTCACCGGCCTTCGGAGCCCAGTTGGCGGTATATTCGCCGCCTGTCACACTCTGCCATGCGTTCACGTTGGGAGCGCCGTTCCACCACATCCAGTCGTATGGCGTGTCCTCGTCGATGGTGAATGTCATCTGATTGCCCACGTATGTAACGCCGTCCGCCTCAATGGTGAACAGGTCGGTCGTGAGGTTGGCGAACTCAGGAAGGACGGGATCAGCCTTGTCAATCAGCCCGGCGTCTTCCTTCGGTATGCAGGCACCGGCGGTCTGGATGACCTCCTCTGATACGAAGTTCCACACGATATACCAGTTGCCTTCGGAATTTGTGCGCTTCGTGACGAGACAGAGATAATAGGGCGTGAGCTCGATTATCTGGATGTCCTGAGTGTAGTTGGCACAGACGGCGTCGAAGCCGACGTTGTGGAGCGCATAGCTGTCGCTGAACGAGATGGTCGGTTTTGTCTTGTCAGCCAAGGCGAGGTTGAACTTGCCGGTCATGTTCGTTCCCGTGCTCGCTCCCTTGGTGCCGCTCTCGCCGCGATAGACCTTGACGACGCAACCGTTCTGTGCGTCCATGCTGAACTCCATGTAGGAATCCATGTATGGGTCTGTCTCAGGAATGAGCCACGACTGGAAGCCGGGGTCCCAGTTCGGTGCCCAGTTGTCACGTCCGAAGGTGATATCTTTATAGACAAGGTTCTTCTCGTCATCGGCAGTAAAGCCCGCGCCGTCGTTGTCTGTGTCGTATGGTGACATGTACATCACGGGACCGGTACAGCCAAGACCGTAGTCAGCGTCGCAGGGATACCACTTCTTGCTTACACCCGCTGCCAGCGTTGCTGCGTCAGGCAGCGCGTCGCCTTTATAGAAATCCTTGTCGGCAAGATAGAACCACTTGTCGTCACTGAGCAGACCGAAGTCGTTTTGGGCGAGATTGAACTTATACGGTTCTCCATAGACGGCTCCGGCACGTGTCTCCGCACCGAACGTCACTTCATAGTCACCGGCAAAAGGCAGCTCTATGGTCAGTTCACTTTCCTGTGAACGTCCGGTAGGAGTAATCCACAACGGTGTGCATCCGCTTATTTTCGATGCAAGATGCACCTTATTGCCGTCGATGTCCACGGTATAGGCGTTCGGAGCTACAAGGTCGTCAGCCGAATACTGTGCTCCGCCGAAATCGTAGTCATCCGGCGTACAGGCTCCGAACATCAGCACGGCACCCGCCACCAATGAATAAATATGATTGAGTTTCATGTTGTTCTTGTTTTAATTTATTGTTAATACCAATATCTCAAACGGCCTGTCACCAACCGGTGTTCTGTGTCAGTACACCGCCCGAAAGAGTGATCTGGGTGTTGGGGATCTGCATCAGACCCTTCTTCGCTGTGAAGTTGTTGACGTCAAACTTGACTGTGGTTTCTGCTCCGCCATTCAAAACGACTGCACCGTTCTGAGCCTCTTCGATGGCACGTCCGGCATATGCGCCGTCTTTCTCGTAGCGCATCAGGTCCCAATAGTGGACACCCTCGAAGGCAAACTCGATGGCACGCTCGTTGCGCAGGTTCTCAACACTGTATGAAAGAGTCTCGCCCGGACATGAGCGACGATGAACCTGATTGAGTCCGTCAGCCGTTCCTGTCAGCTCTGAGTGCATCAGCAGCACGTCAGCATAGCGCATCACGGTCCAGTCCTGATAGTAGGTGAGGTTCATGTGGGCAACACCGAGATTGAAGCCCACCTCCTGGCGTGTTCCGTCGGCGAAACACATCGGAGCATACTTGCGGGTATAGTAACCCGTGTACTCGTATGTATCGTTGATGTCGGCCTTAAATCCAGCCTCATCGCAACTCCACGCACAGGTGCTGAAACGCGGGTCGTTCTTATATTTGTCGACAAAAGCCTTTGTCACCGAACATGCGCCCCATCCGCTGGCGATGCACATACTTGTGGCGCAGACGTTACGCGGACCGAGATAAACCTGGAATACATTTCCATCGGCATTTCCGTTATAGTCGGACGTTGCAGCGAACTTGAGGTTCAGGATGACCTCCTTGGATATGTCGCTCTTCCATCCGCCGTTATAATACTTTCCCTTATAGGTCGTCTCCCATCCGTAGTCATCACCGCTCGAAGCGTCCCTTGTACAGGCCGGCATGAACAGGTCGGCATAACGCGGCTCCAGCTCATAGCCGCCATTTTGGATTACGTCGTTAAGCGCGTCAATGGCCTCCTGCCTGGTGCAGGCGGCGTTCTCCGTTCCATAGTAGCCCGTATAATAAAGGTACGCGCGTGCGAGAAGAGCCTCGGCGGCATACTTCGAGATGCGTCCGTCGTTGCTCTCACGGGCTGAAAGCGGGAAGGCATCGGCAGGAATGTTGGCCGCAGCATATTTCAGGTCTTCAAATATCTGTCCGTAAACCTCGGCTGCCGGGGTACGGGCGATGTTGTCCCGTGACGGTACGGTGAGCAGAGGTACGTCGCCGAACATACGCGCAAGGTCGAAGTAGAGAATGGCGCGCAGCGCACGTGCCTGACCGACGACGCGTCCCTTGTCAGCCTCTGAGCCCCACTCGGTCGTGTTCTCGTTGGCGATAATCTTGTTGCAGCGGAATATGGCGGCGTAGTAGTTGGTCCAGTCCGCATTGAAAAGGTTGTTGTATGACGGAGCGATGGACAGGTCGAACTGGTCAATCACGTTGTTGTTCTTCGTGTCTGACAGTCCCAGACCGCCATGAGCTTGATCCGAGGCGAACTCGGCCAGCATATATATGCCGATCTCTTCGCTGCTTATAGTGCGCTGCCACCCGTCGTAGCATCCCACGAGAGCCATTTCCGCCGCCTCAAGGTTGCGGTAGGCTGTCTCGTCGTTCATCTGCGTCATCGACTCAGTGTCGAGAGAGCACGATGTCACGGCAAATGCCGTGAGGGCCATTGTGCCCGTTAAGAAAATATGTTTCGTCTTCATATTATGTTTCCTTTATATTATCGGTTAAAAAGCGATGTTCACACCAACGATGAATGTGCGCGGATGAGGATAATATCCCATGTCCACTCCCGACACCCACGTCTGTGTCGTCGTTCCGTCGGCATTGAGATGGTTGGCGTCCGTGCCGTTGAACGAGCCTACCTCCGGGTCCATACCGTCATATTTGGTCAGCGTCAGCAGATTCTGTGCCTGTACGTAGAGACGCAGTTTCGATATGCCTTTCCATGAGATGAGACGCTTGAAGTCATATCCGAGAGTGATGTTCTGCAGACGGATGTAGTCGCCGTCTTGCAGATAGAGGTCGGAGAAGAGCCAGTTGCCCACGTCGTTGTATGTCACACGCGGCATCTTGTTGCTTGTTCCCTCGCCGGTCCAGCGGTCGAGGATGGCGCGGCTGTAGTTTGCCTGTGAAGAATTGGGGTCGCGATACGACTGTGCGATTTTGAAGCCGGCGGCACCCGTGGCGTTCAGACCGAGGTCAAAGCCTTTCCATCCTAACATGATGTTGAAACCGAATGTATATTTAGGCAGACCGTTGCCCAAATCGTCCTTGTCCTTGTCGTCAATTCTTCCGTCATGGTTGAGGTCTACATATTTCACATCTCCCGGCTGGACATTAGCCTGCATCACGCCGTTGCCTGCGGCGATCCAGTTGTCGATGTCCTGCTTGCTTTGGAAGATGCCGGCCGTGCGGTAGCCCCAGAAGTAACCGATGGCGTGACCGTTCTCGGCGCGGTAGAATTCCTCGGCGTTCTGATATATCTGGTTCGTGTTTCCGTGGATGATTCCGTCTTCCGTCGGGATGTTGCCCACTTCGTTGTGGTTGTATGCGAAGTTTGCGCCGACGCTGTATGTGAAGTCGCGGCCGATATTGTCGTTCCATGTCAGTCCGAGCTCGACACCGGTGTTCTTGACGTCACCGCCGTTGATGACCGGACCGGCCGTTCCCGCGGTGGCCAATACCGGAGCCGGAACGAGCCAGTCCTTGGTGTTCTTGATATACCAGTCGGCAGTCAGCGAGAGACGGCTGCTGAGGAAGCGCGCGTCGATACCGACGTTGAACTGTTCGGAGGTCTCCCACTTCACGTCCATGTTGTCAAGACGGCTCGGATATGAACCTGTCGTCCAGCCTTCCTGGCCTCCGTTGGTTCCGAAGTTGTAGTTGGTGTTGGTCGTCACGACAGGTGCCAGATACTGCCAGCAGTTGATGTTGGCGTTGCCGACCTGTCCCCAGCTGACGCGCAACTTGAGGAAGTCCATCCACGACTTCGTGCTCTTCATGAAGTCCTCTTCGCTGATGGTCCATCCGGCTGACACTGACGGGAAGTAGCCCCAGCGCTTGCCCGGAGCGAACTTCGACGAGCCGTCGGCGCGCAGGGTGGCGTTGACCATATAGCGTTCTTTCCATGCCCATCCGAGACGCATGAAGTAGGACATGCTGCGCACGGGGTCGTAGGGTTCGCCCTTTGTCTCCATCTTTGACGTGCCGTTGGTGTTTGTCAGGTAAGCGTGGTCCCAGTCGTTGAAGCCAGGAACGAAGCCCGAGTTATAGCCTTCTGTCTTACTGCCGTCGTAGCTCGACCATTCTGTTCCGACAAGCGCGGTGATGTCATGGCCGCCTTTCAGCGAGAAATCGTATGAGAGAGTGTTTGTCCATACCATCGACATGCCGTGGCCGTTGTTCTGGCGCACGTTCTCCTCGGTGTTGCCGCCTTGCGGCGAGAAGCTGTAGGACGGTTTGTATGAGCGGTAGTCGGAAGCGTTATAGCTTATGCCGAACACGGTCTTGAACTTCAGGTTCTTTATCGGCTCCACCTGCATGTAGGCGTTTGCGTCGAGCGTTCCGCTCTTTGAGCGGTTGAAGCGGTTGACCATCATCGTACCGTAGGGATTTCCGTCGTTGACGTTCCAGTCAGAACCGGCCGTATTGTTGTAGTCGCCGTCCGGACCGTAGACGGGTATGATTGGCGAGGCCGAGAATGCCGAGCGCAGATTGTTGTTGTAGATGTTGCCCGTGCCCATGTTGCGGCTGTCTTTCCAGACGAAGCTCACGTGCTCACCGACGGTGATGAGGCCGTCGTACATCTTGTATTCGGAATTAGCGCGGAAATTATACCTCTTATAATAAGAGACATCCTTACCTCCGATGACACCATCCTGACCGGTATAACCGCCGGAGATGGCGTATGTCGAGGTCTTCGAGCCGCCGGTGAAAGCGATGTTGTGGCTCGTGGTCAGCGCGCCGTCGTCGATGGCGTTGTCAATCCAGTCGGTGTTATAGATGTTTCCGTTGGCGTCGCGGATAGCGTCGAGCGAAGCCCAGTCGACGGGCGACATGCCGGAGTTGAGACGTGCCTCGTCCATGATGTCCATGTACTCGCGTGAGTTGAGCATCTTGAACTTGCGGGCCACGGTCTGCCAGCCGACATATCCGTCATACGAGATACGGCTCGTACCCTCCTTGCCGCCCTTTGTCGTGACGAGGATGACACCGTTGGCGGCCTGTGCACCGTAGATGGCGGCCGAAGCTGCATCTTTCAGGACGTCGATGCGCTCGATGTCGGCGGGATTGAGGTTTGTGATATCACCGGCAATACCGTCGATGAGATAGAGCGGCTGTGAGTTGCCCACCGTACCGAGTCCGCGGATGGTGACGCTCATGGCAGCGCCGGGCTGTCCCGACGTAGACACGATGTTGACACCCGGTGTCTGTCCCTGCATGGCTGACAGCGGATTGACCGTGTTGAGCTTCTGGATGTCGTCGCCCTTGATCTGCATCGTGGCTCCGGTGACGAGCTTCTTCTTCATCGTTCCGTAGCCGATGACAACGACGTCTTCAAGAGTCTTGCTGTCGCTGTCGAGCTTCACGTTCATCACGGTCTGGCCGGTATAGGTCTGCTCCTTCTTGAGGTAGCCGATATAGGAGAAGACGATGACGTCTCCCTGCTTCAGTCCGGTCAGGGTGTAGTTGCCGTCATAGTCAGTCACACCGCCCTTGGTCGTTCCCTTGACCACGGCACTGACACCAATCAGCGGTTCGCCGTCAGACGCACCGGTCACCTTTCCCTTCAGCGTGCCGTTCTGGGCGGCGGCGCCTGTGGAAATCATGACAAGCATTAGCATGAGGAAGAGACATCTGATGCTCTCCGTCAGCCCGAAAAGTTTTTTTCGCTTCATCATTTCATGTTTTTTATGTTAGTAATTATTGTTAGTTATTAGTTATCTGCTGTCGTCAAATGATATAACGATTTTATGGTTTAAGGTAAAGATCCGTTATCGGATTACGTGTGCAAAAGTAATCTGAAAATACAAAAACAATAAGGCAAATTGTTACAAAAAAGGGCGTTTTTGTTATCCGGCGGCAGAATAACAAAACGTCCTTTATGCGTCATTGACGTTGTATTTCAGCGAGTTAGACGTCTATATGTTCTTTCAAAGGAAGTTAACTCCTAAAAAATCAGCGCCTGGCATTACGCTTCTTATATTCACTCGGCGTTATTCCGAACTCCGCCTTGAAATTCTCCGTGAAGCGTTTCACTGTATTGTAGCCGACGGCGTAGGCAATTTCCGAGACATTCATCTCGCCGGCGTCGAGCAGCCGCAGTCCGCGCTTGACACGGATGGAACGTATGAAGTCGGCCGGTCCCTTGCCGGTGATAGCCTGGAGCTTCTTCCACAGAGCCACACGGTTCATGGCCAGCTCCTGCCCGAGCGCCTCAACCGAGAAGTCGGAGTCGCTGATGTGGCGCTCCACTATCTCGATGGCACGTTTGAGGAACTGCTCGTCAAGCGGCGTGCTGGTGATTTCGTCCGGCGCCACGTCCACCTCCAGCCGGAACTGACGGTGGCTCATCTTTGCCTGTTCGATGAACTTGTTGATGCGCAGTTTGAGCATGTCGATGTTGAACGGCTTGACCATATAGTCGTCAGCACCCGCCTCATAGCCCTCCATGACCGACCCCTCGGCCGTCTTGGCCGTGAGAAGGATGACGGGGATATGGGACAGCTGGAGGTCGCTCTTGATACGGCGGCACAGTTCGAGGCCGTCCATCACCGGCATCATCACATCGCTGACCACGAGGCTCACCGTCTCGTGGCGCAGCACACCGAGCGCCGCCTCGCCGTCCGACGCCGTGAGCACACGGTAGCGGTCGGAGAGCGACGTGCCGATGAACTCGCACATGTCCTGATTGTCGTCGACGACGAGCACGGTGAAGGCGTCCGACGCTCCGCACGCACCGTCGTACACCTGTTCCGCAGCGCCCTGACCGGCGGTTTCGGCAACAGGAATATAGCAGGTGAAGACAGCGCCGCCCTCCGGTCCGTCGCTGACACCGATCGTTCCTCCCATCAGCTGGACATACTCGCTGACGATATGGAGTCCGATGCCGCTGCCCGTGAGATGCTGGCTTCCGGAGACGGAGGCGTGGGCCGCCGACTGATAGAAGCGCTCGAAGATGAGCTGCTTGTCGCCGTCGGCAACGCCCGGACCGCTGTCGGCCACGTTCAGCTCCACACCGCCTTCCGTGCGGCTAAGGCTGACGGCGACGGACTTTCCATCGGGAGTATATTTGAAGGCATTGGAAAGAAGGTTGTAGATGATCTTGTGAATCTTGTCGCTGTCAAATTTCGCCGGCAACGACTCGACATCGCTTTCAAACGAGAAGCTGATGCAGCGGTCGGCGGCGTAGGACGAGAACTGCTCACACTCGTCGCGGACAAAGACGGCGATGTCGCCCGGCTGGAGCTGAAGCCGTTCAGCGCCGACGTCGAGGCGCCGGAAATCGAGCAGCGTGTTGATCTGTTCCTGAAGCAGGCGGGCGTTCTTCTCCATTATCTGAAGCCGGCGCGTGATTCCGTCGGGCAGCTCTTCACGCAGCAGCGTCTGCAGCGGACTGATGATGAGCGTCAGCGGCGTGCGCAGGTCGTGGCTGACGTTGGTGAAGAAGCGGAGCTTCATCTCGGCCAGACGGACGTTCTTCTCTTGCTCCATCTGACGCCGCTCACGGTGCAGACGACGCGCCGTGCGCCGGCGCGAGCCGACGACAAACACCGCAGCGCCGGCTACAATCAGCACGGCATAGAGACAGAACATCAGCGGCGAGCGCCACAACGGCGGCGCGACATCGATCGTGAGGCTGCGCTCGCTGCTCCAGACGCCGTCACCGTTGCACGCCTTCACGCGCATGACGTAGGTTCCCGGGGCCAGCGAGGCGAACGAGATGACGGGACTGTTGGTGCATATCCAATCATTATTACCGCCTATGGCGTAGGCATAGGCGGTGGCCGGCGCGCCGGCCGGATTGTCCGTCATGAGGCGCAGCTCGATCGTGTGGTCACTGTAGCTGAGACTGATTTCCCCGGCCGTCTCGTCAAAGGGCCGTCCGCCGGCGGTGATAGAGGAGAAGAAGACCTGCGGCGGAGCACTTTCGGCGGTCTGATAGTTCTGCGGACGGATAGCCACATAGCCATTGACGCAACCGAAAAGCACCGTACCGTCGGCGGCCAGCGTCGAGGAATTGTTGTTGAAATAATTGTTGCTCTCGTTGACGACATGGCGGAAATTATGGACGTGGAAGTCGCCGGCCTGGCGGTCGGCCACACTTATGCGCGAGATGCCGCCCGCAGTGCTGACCCATACGTTTCCCTGAGCGTCCTCACGGATGCTCTTCACAAGTTTGTTGGAGATGCTCCGCTTCCCGGCGGTGAACGTCCAGAGCGAGTCAGTCCGCGTGTCCCATGCCTCCAGGCCGTTGTAGTGGCCCATCCAGAGAATGCCGCGGCTATCGTAGCAGAGGGCCATTATCTGCTGATTGATGAACTGACGGTCGCCCCGCCGGTTGCCGTAGACGCAGGTGGCACGCCCCGTCCGCGTGTCGACGATGCACAGTCCGTAGATTGTTCCTATGTAGAGCCGTCCCGTCCGGTCCTGCGACATAGACAGTCCGAAGACGTCGGCCCCCTCCTGATTCTTGCAGTAGGCGTAGCGGCCGGTGGCGGGATTGAGGCGCATCAGCGGATGGAACGCCGAACATATCCATATCTGGCCGGCCACGTCCTCGGCAATCTTCCACGACATGTCCGTCGGCAGACTGCCATCGTCCGTAGAGTAGCGTTTCACGACCCGCCCGCCGTCGAGACAGTAGAGACCGCTGTTGTATGTTCCGACCCAGATGCGTCCCCGGCGGTCCTCCACGAGCGAGGCCACGACCATGTCGCGCAGCGGCGTGCGGCTGATGTCGCCGCCGGAGGAGCGGAAGAGGCCGTTGCCGTCAGTGCCAATCCAGAGCGTACCGTCGCGCGAGGTGAGCATGGTCGTCACGTCACCGCAGTCCTTGGCCAGGCGGTTGAACATGCTGAACTCGGGACTACTGTAGGATATTCCGCGCTTGTAGTGGCCGAGCCACAGCGTGCCGTGGCGGTCGAAAATCATCGTGTTGATATTGTTCTCGGCCATCTCGCCGCAGTCGCTGCAGTTGGCGTCGGCCGTGATATGGGACGTGACGGCCTCGCCCAGCGTGTCGTAGCGGAAAAGTCCGCGGTGGTCGGTGGCTATCCACAGGTTTCCTTTGCCGTCGTCAGCCATGCTGCGGATGGCGTTGGGCGAGCCATGAAGCGGGGCGGCACCGTCTGACGGCAACGGGACGGCGGTCCACTCCCCTGCCCCGCCCGACTGACGGTAGAGCCGCTCGCTGAGCGTGGAGTAGATCCAGAGCAGTCCCCGGCTGTCGACAAAGACGCAGGGACGGCTGTGGATCAGCGTCGCCGGAATCTGTATGGAGCCGGTCGCGCCGCTCTCCTTGTCGACCGACGACATGACAGTCCCGGGACTGGCGAGGATGTATATGCAGCGGTTGTCCTCGGCGATGGAGATATGTTCGGCCTTTGTCCACTGGGGCTTGGCCGGGGCCATCGTACGCAGCTTGCGGCGGGCGAAGTCGTAGCAATAGAGATTGCGTTCGGTGAGCACCCACAACCGGTCACCGCTGTCCGTGACAAGAGCTTTCTTCGTCGTGGCGTCGACACCGATGGACGCGAAGAACTCTTCGGTCCGGTCGTCCATGCGGTGGTCGCGGCGCAGATAGCGAAGAAACGTGTCGCCGGAATGTATCCAAAGATTGTGCTCCCCGTCCTCGTAGATATTCGAGACGGCGTTGTCAGCCACGGTCGTGGCGATATGGCCGTCATAGCGGGCCAGTCCGGCGTTCGTACCGATCCACAGCGTTCCGCGATGGTCGGTGATGAGACTGGTTATCTCGCCGTCCGGCAGTCCCTTCTCGGCCCCGATATACTGGAACTTCCTCTGCCCCACCGCCGCCTGACAGCAGAACGCCAGCGCCAGCAGCACGAGACGGAAAGCACGGGGACGGCCCGCGGCGGCAACCATCAGAATACGGAGGAAGACTGATTCTCTTTTCATATACTATTATATATTATTGTGGTATTAGGTTTCTTTTATCATGGCACATCCGCCTTATTCAAGACCAAGGATTATGTTCTCTTGCCTATCATGCGGGTGATGACAGGATTGCCTTAACATCCACGTCACCAACGGAACGACGTACAAAAATACAATTTTATTTTGACATTCAATCTTTTGGGGAATAAAAAAACGCAACGCAGCAATATATTCCACGACGGGAAGAAATAATCAGTCGCATATTTTTTCACGTTGTAACGGATTTGCAATCACGGCATGAATTTCCCTACCCTAATATTCCTTCGCACACGCAACAGATGAATATATCCGTACGGTCCTCATCGTCCATACGACACGCACTGCCCGAAAATCCTCATTCGGGCGAACGGCCACCGCCTCTGCACCCGTATGTAAACATTCTTAAGCAAAAATCCACGACAAATAAAATTTCCGTTCTAGAACGCTCCGGCGGGGATGTCGTGGCGGTTTTCGGATGCCGGTCCCGCCG
>ERZ780208.217-NODE-217-length-64898-cov-6.922335_pt1 | contig 64898 bp, 47 predicted proteins | sample MGYA00511167_ERZ780208 | MGnify/ENA primary metagenome ERZ780208 (study PRJEB29588, sample SAMEA2159202) | human gut metagenome | biome: human gut; feature: human-associated habitat; material: faeces | place: Denmark | collected 2008/2010 ...
CGTCGGCGCCCATCTTCATGGCCAGCCGGTCGGTCACGACGCGCTCCGACGACGCACCGCCGAAGAGCGGCCGGCCGTCAGCGCCGACGATTTCGACCTCCGTCGCCGTAAAGTCAGCCGCAGTCCAGCTGCTCCGCGCGAGGCTCAGCTGCGGCGTGACGCCGCGCATCTCTATCCACGTGAACGGCATGCCGTGGGCCATCGTGACGTACATCAGCCGCTCGCCGTCGCTCATCGAGAACTCAACGTCCCAGTCGTGCCACGACTCGGCGATGGCCGCCGACGGAGCGAAATCCGTTCCGGCAACGGACAGGATGGTGTTGCTCTTCATCTCCGTTCCGTTGTCCAGCCAGAACGACGGAGCCTGAACGTCGACGCCGTAGGGCCGCGCCTGAACTATCTGCGGATAGGCCCACATACGGCCGGAGTACGGCTGCGTTATCAGGTTTGTCCACCAGTCGTTCGTCGGAATCGGCTGGCCGTCGCGCTCGTGGAGCCACAGCTGGCGATACTGCATGTATTTGCTTTGGTCGCCTTTCCATCCGTAGTCTCCCGGAACGTGATATTCCGAACGGCAAAGTTCCAGCGGCGTATATGACGCGTAGCTGCCCTTTCCCACTTTCACGACTTCCTGTGCTCCGGCCGTCATGACTGCGGCGGCCGCGCCAAGAAGCATCATTATCTTTCTGTTCATGTTTTCTGTCCGTTGTTATATATATAATAATGTGTATATTGTCATCCCGCAGGTTTGATGATGTTACAGAAATGGAATTGTAGGGACGTGCCTTTGGCACGTTGACGCAATCAGGTTATATTCAATCAACATCGCAAAGCGATGTCCCTACAAATTTGGGGAATCACATGATTCTGAAACATCCTCTCAGACGGGTCTTATTTCCTCACGCTCTTCCGTCCCTTCGTCACGACGATGCCGCGGCCCGTCGTGCGGATGCCGCCGAGACTGAACTCCTTCACAGTCTCCGGAGCGGCGACCTCGCCGGCTATGCGCTCAATTCCCGTCACGTCGCCGAAGACGACGCCCATCTTGGCCATCGAGGCATCCTCCGCCGTCACCCATGCGCGGAACGGCGGAATCTCGGCCGTCGCAGAAGCGAGGCGGAACTGGCTCTTGTCGTCAAGAACATAGACAAACGTGCCCGCCTCGGCAGCCGTCATGCGGCGGTAGGTTCCTGTGAAGGCTGCGTCATCACCGCTGTCCGTCGTACATGTGAAATCGACCACGGCGTCCGTCGCCGTCAGCTCCAGCGCGCGGTTGCCGCTGATGATATAGGGCGTTCCGGCCGTCAGCGTCAGCGTCTCCTGAAAGAGCAGACCCGACGACGTGCGGTCGACGAGCGAATAGGCCATGAGACCCGCCGGAACGGCCGTTGCGAAGGGCACGACGAGGGTCTGGAGCTCGTCGGAAGCCGCTCGGACATAGCTGACCTCAGCCGCACGGACGGTCAGAAGCGTGTTGACGTCACTGCCGTCGCGGAGCGTGATGCGGTCGGAGGCATAGCCGTCGGCCGTCACGGTCACGAGGTTAGGCGTTCCGGCGAGTGAAGTCTTCTGCTCCTCCGTGACGATGAACATGGCGTTCGGGTTGAGCGGTGTTATCGCCATCGGCGTCTTCACCGTCACGCTGCGCATGTCGTAGGCCATGGCGTTGTCCTCGTCGAAGAACGCCGCCGTCACCTCGTTCAGCTCACCGTCGAGCACAAAGGCTCCCGTCGTTGCGTCGGGCTGGGCCGATCTGACAATCTCACCGTCGACGGCACGGCCGAAGACGCTGAACTCGCGAACCTTGACTCCATATTGCGTGGCGGCCTGAGTGCTCCAGAACCTCACGTAGCGGACCCGCGAAGCGTCGGCCATGAAGCGTCCCAGACGGTCTTTCCACGCGTTGATGCCCGCGGGATGGGTCACGCTGACGGCCTCCGTCCATGTCTCTCCGTCGGCGGAGAAGCTGACGGCGTATGCCGATGACGACGCACCCTCAAAACATACGCTGACCATCGAGACGGCGTAGTCCTTGCCCAAGTCCATCGCGAACCACGCGTCATACGTCCGCTCCGCTTCCGAGTCACCCGTATTGCCGTGGAGCACCCACTCGCCCGGACCTTCGTTGCCGTCAAACGCCAAGCCCATCGTCGCGGCGTCGGCCTCGTCGTTATGGCCAGTCACCTTGTCGGCCGCGGCCACATTGCTGCCGTCATAGCCGACGACTGACACCGGCGGGGCGGCCACACCGGCCGAGCGCACCGTGATCACGGCTGTTCCCGTCTTCAGCGGCGTATAGACATTGCCGTTGAAGACACCGGCGTCAGCGGGGCTGACCTCATAGCTGACCTCCCCGACCGCCATCGGCGCACCATACTGGTCCTCTGCCGCACAGTCTATCGTCACGCTGCCGCCCAGACGGCACATATCCGCCGAGGCCACGGCCGTGAGGCGGGTGACCACAGGAGCCGTCTTCTTATAGACGCCGAACTCAAAGAAGCTGTAGCCGTAGGCCAGAGCGCGCTCTATGCCGACGAACCTGACATAGCGGGCCGTGACTGCCGCCGCGAGGTCATACGTCCGTGTCAGCGACGTCAGCTGCTCGTCACGCTCAACGATGGTCACGGCGTCGGAGAAGTCGGCCGCATTGGCCGCCTCAATCCTGAAGCGGCGGGCATAAGCTCCCTCCCAGACAATCAGAATCATGTCGAACTCGCGCGGCTCTCTCAGATCCACGCTCCACCACTGGTCGTCGGCGTCATCACCGTCGAAACGTGACTCCCAGCGCGAATCACCGGCCGGATTGCCGTCGACGGCCTTGTCCGCCGTGTGGGCTCCGACCTCTGACGAGGCCGTCGCAGGACAGCCCAACGCCATGTTTTCCTCCTGTGCCGCCGACGGCACCGTCGCCGCGAGCACACCGAGGATAATTCCAATTAATCTTTTTCTCATGTCTCAAATAGTTGATAAATATTTATTATTTGTTACTTTTAGGCCACGGACTTCGCGGCCGTTCGGACGGGTATTGTAGATGGGATTGTGAGAGGCCGGGGCGCCCTGAAAGGGCAGCGAGCGCACAGCCCTTTCAGGGCGTCCTCGTTGCTTAACCAGTTACGTGAACCAGTTACGTGAACCATTTATGTGAACTCTTTATGTGAGCCCCTTACGTGAACTCTTCACGTGAACTCTTCACGTGGGCTAACTTAGTCCCATCATTTCGAAGGAGGGGACTAAGTTAGCCCACATAAAGGCCTCCCTCGGGGCATGTTACATTCCTTCCATTCAAATTGCATGACCAGTTCCACCGACCAATATGACTCATTTTACTTACCAATATGACTCATTTTACCGACCAATATGACTCATTTTACCGACCAATATGACTCATTTTACTTTCCAATATAGCCTGTTTTACTTTCATGCTACAGCGGATTTGCAATCCGCATCAACAGGTCCGGCCATATTTCGCCCGAAAGCAGCACACTGATGTGAGGATGCGGATTGCAAATCCGCTACAGCGTTCTGGTTATCTTCCAGACAATCCGCTACAGCATGAGACAACGAGAGCGTGATACAGCGTGAGCGTAAGGCGTGATTAACGTCGTAAGATTATCTTCCGGACAAGCCGTGAGGATATGAAAAGAGGGCACGCAGTCCGTAACGCTACGTCTGTGTGCCCCCTTGACATTCATTCAATAAATCTCATCTCGTGAAGATTAATCCTCTTCTTCATCGTCGCCCCAAATATTAAAACTGTGACCTTTGGCGTCTACCGAATTCCCCATGCCGATAGTTCCATCTCCAAATGCAGCACCTACACTGTCGTGACCGCTTGCGGCCATGAGGGTCTCAGCCTCAACGTTCACAACTAGGATTTCCGGCTTTACATATATGTTCTTTTTCATGTCGTTCGTTTTTTTAGTTAATAGACTTGTAAAGGAATTACTTAACAACAACTTTCTTGCCGCCAACGATGTATAGACCCTTAGCCAGACCCTCAACAGAACCGTTGCTGTTCACGAAGCGACCGTTGATTGTATATACATTGCCGGCCTTTGCTGTTGTCTCTCCGTTAACAGAGCTGATACCGTCTGTTCCACCATTGTTGAAGATGAAGCGGATGTTCTTTGCAGCAGACTCATCACCGTTGACAGTGAAGTAGCCGCGGAAAGCGCCGATTGTACCACCGTCAACCTTGTTCAGAACAATGCTCTCAGTAGAGTTGAGCAGACCATACTGCGTGCCGTCACCAGCAAACGTGTCATAGTTGCCGTGGAATGTGAGGTTGCCGCAAGTAAGATTATTAATCTTACCAGTATCATGTCCTTTTCCATCAGCCATATCGAGGTCACCGGTACCAGTCACTTCGAGCGTTACTCCTTCAGCAGAATAAAGGATGTAAGGTGTATGAGCAGCAAGCTGCTTGTTCTCTATTCGCTTGAAAGTATAGACATTTTCATTCTGTGCATCAAACTCGTAAGCAGAAACACCTTCTGGCAGAGTTATGGCCTTCGGAAGCGTTGTGGTCACATACTTACCAGCGGCAATATCACGGGTGTATTTGTAACCCTTATCTCCTGTTGAAATGTAGAAATTCGTATAGACAGAATAGCCATCGGTAATCTCATACTGAGCTCTTGCAATAAACCAAGTATTAGCCTGAATATAGAAAAGATTCTTCATCTCAGTGAGCTGCGCAGCCTGTTCATCTGTAACAACAATCAATGCATTGGGGTTGCCAACATTCAATGAAGTAACATTTTCCGGCAAAACAAGACCTCTGAGGTCAAAAGCTGTTTTCGTTTCATCAGCAAGTTCTTTCTCAATGCTCTCAACAGAGGCATCACCCTCAATCACCCATACACCTCTTTCATTTTCTGTTGCGGTAATATTAACCGGTGTTGTAAACTCAACAGTAGTTTCTGCGGTATTGTCTGAACCATCAGCAACAATTACAGTCAAAGTGTATTTTGTTTCAGGAGTAAGATTGCTCAGTTCAATCTCAGCCTCTGCATTTACAGCCACTTTATCCTTTACTGCGATAGTCTCTTCACCATTCTTCACTGTATAAGTCAAAAGACCATTCTCGTTGTTGTCGTTGGCCTTAACAGTCAAAATTGCAGACTTGGCCTTTACTGTTGTTGCCGTTGCAGTTAACTCTGTAGGAGCCTCAGTATCAACAATGCCTGTCTTAGCAAAATAGATATTATCGAAGATGAATGTATTGCCGTTTCCGCCGTCCAGCTTTATCTGATATACGACATTTGTTCCCTCACGGTCGTCGCTGGCATAAGCTCCCAATGGGATGTTTACAGAGTTCCATTCACCAGCTTTCAAATCATTAATCGTATAAGCGATCTCCGCATAATTGCCATCTGGTTCTTTACTCCAAATAGGAGTCACAATGACAGAATTTGCTGTTTCGGGATAAACATCCACGTGGAGATATTCCATATCCGATACATCCATCTTAGTAAACTGAAGACCACGGTAGTTCATATTTGAGAGCAACAGGGATTTGTCACCCTCTGCCAACTCTATCTCAGTGGTGACAGTGGCCTGTCCCCAATCAGGAAGCATAAAACCTTCTGCATTTCCGTACTTATCGCTATAAACAGACTTCACATTTGAAGCATCAACAATAGGAGCAGGTGCAGCTGCGGGCATTGCTTTTGTTGTAGCAACGAGGCTGATAGCTTCAGCGGCATTTCCCTTGCCGTCCTTAGCGACAACAGAGATGTTGTATGTAGTGTTTGCTTCCAGACCGTCGAGAACGTATGTTGTCTCCTCGCCGCTCGCTCCTGAAGTTGTTGCTATCTGAGCTTCTCCACCTTCTTTATTATAAGAAATCTCATAAGAGATAACACTGCTGACATCGTCAGTTGCCTTCAGCTTCAAAGTTACGCTTGCCATCGTTGCAGCCTCTTCTACAACTGAAGCGGTGAATTCTGTGGGAGCGGCATTATCTTCCAACTCCTTCTTGTTCTCGCCATATACAGAGAAGTCGAACATCTTCACACCATACTGTGTAGCTGCCTTAGTACTGAGGAACTTGATATAGCGTACATCCTTTGCTTCGCTAAGGAAGAAATCTGTAAATGTTGCCATTCCGGCATGATCTTTAACTACATGTGCATCGCTATATACTCCAGCATTACCAGCAAAAGATACCGTATAGTCAGCAGGACAAGCACCCTCAAACATCATTGAAACAGCAGTAATATCATACGTTGCCTGTAAGTCAATAACGAAACCTGTCTCGTATGTGCGTGCTGCTTCATCTGCGGCTGTACTCTTGTACATCTCCCATACGCTACCCATATTAGCATCAAAGGCGCCAACCATGCTTTCGGTCGTTGTTCCCTCACCGAGTGGTGTAACCATTGAAGACATGTTAGTGAAGAGGTCTATCTTTTCACCAGAATATGCAGTAACAGTAATTTCATTGGATGTTATATCACCAGACTTTGCCAAAATCTTAGCCTCACCAGCCTTTAACGGAGTAAACACTCCATTTGCTATGGTTCCGGCATCGGACGGAATTACCTCAAATGTAACTTCCCCAGCATCCATCGGCTTGCCTATCTGGTCTTTTCCTATAACGGTAAGAGAAACTGGAGTGCCAACTTTCACAACTGTCTCTGACGATGACAAAGTGATGGCACTGAGAGTTGCATCGGCCATCTTAAATACACGGAACTCAAAAAAGCTGACTCCCCATTGAGTGGCACGGGCCACATTGTTGAACTTAACGTAACGTGCAGTAACTTCATCAAAGCTATAAGTCTGCAGAAGTTCACTTAACATAACATCATTTACAGTTACAACATCAGTATAGCTCTCCCCGTCTTCTGAAGCAGAGATAACAAAAGACTTTGAATAAGCACCTTCCCACTTTATCTGGATTGTATTGAATGTCTTTGCTTCACCAAGGTCAAGCAACCATTCCATTTCTTCGCTCTCACTAAAAGCACTTGCCGGAGCCTCCCATCGTGTACCTTCATTGTTGTCAATAGCCAATTGGGCATCACCGGCAGTTGCCGTTGCTGTGCCTCCCAACGCAAGATTCTCCTGCGCAAAGGCCGTTGAAGTCGCGATAAACGCGGCTGCGAGTAATAATAATTTTTTCATAATAGTTTTTAATATTAAATGTTAGTTATTGATAATTGTCTGTTATTATGTTTTAGGGTTATCACTTTATCACCATCTTTCGCGTTCCTCCGGATGTCAGGACGATGTAGATGCCGCGTTCGAGGCTCAGTTCGGACAGGTCGGCGGCCGTGGCGATGTGGGTGCCGTTGACGCCGAAGACCTTGACGGGGCCTTCATCTGTGGCGACCGGCGTCATGGAGACGGAGGCCGAGGTGGAGACAAAGCTGAAAGAGTTGAGCAGGAACGGCTCCGTTCCGGCGTTATAGATCATGATGGAGTGGTCGCCGGCGGTGAGCTTGGCCGTGAAATCGCGGTCGGTCCAGAGGTTTTCCGTTGACGTGAGCGACTGGGTGACGCTCTTCTTTCCATCAACATAAAGCCATACGGGCGTCGTAGCGGAAGAACTGAGGTGGAGCGTGAAGCAATAGTCGCCGTCAGCGGGAACACTGAGCTGATATTTTGCCCAAGCGCCGGAACGCATCTCCAGCTGGAGGGGACGGGCGCTGCCGTTCTCCGTGTTGGGACGCAGACGAACCTGCTGGTCGTCGGTGCTGGCGTCAACATAGTCTTTGGCGTCGACGGTCTCGCCGGACTGATAGAACCGGGAGGTGTCGAAAGAAGACATGTAGGTGTAGACCGTTCCAAGAGTGGACAGCGGGCTGTCGCTGCGGTTGGTCTCGAATATGCTGAAATAGGGATATTCGGCGGCGCGGGCGTTGGCCATGAACCATGCGTAGCCCTCGACGAGGTCGCTCTGTTCGAGCTTCTGAATCTTCTGCGTCATTTGGTCAATCTGGAAATCAACGCCATTGACAGTTCCGTCGTTCTCCCATGAGCAGAACTCGGTGAGCATCATGCGTGGGAAGTGGCCGTTGGCGGCGCGGTAGGCATCGAAATATTTCACGATGTTGGGATAGCGGCCGTAGACGTCTTTCTTCGACGCATCATAGAGGTCGGCGTAGAAATATTCCGTGGCAAACCACGTGTTGGCCGAGAACCAGTTCATGTAGCAATGGAGCGCCAGACAGTCGACACGGGCGTCGGGATAGAGGCGAAAGAACTCGTCAAGCCACTCGTAGGGACTCCACGTGCGGCCGCCGACGCGCTCGTTGGTGAAGTTGAGCGCCGGAGCGACGAGCTTAAGGTCGAAGTCGGCAGCGATCTTCTCCAGACGGGGCCATGCGGCGACGGCCTGAGCGGGCGTCATGTTCGACTGTGCGGAGAAGTTGGGCTCGTTGAAGCCGAACAGATAGCGCACCCCGGGATTGTCGGTGAGCCACTGGCGCAGCTCCGTCTCATCAAAACCTGCGTTCCAGCACATCGGAACGAACTCCATGTCGCCCTTGGGGCCGAGATTGGCAACGGCGTTGCGGGGCTTCGTGCCCCAGTTGTAAATCCACGACACGCCGGGTGTCATCTTGCTGACGGGAGACTCGGAAATGGCCTGTGTCTTCTCGTCCCAGCCGATTCCGCGCTTGGCGCTTCTTTCCTGCGCCAAGGCGGGTACGGCTATGAGTAATGATAATATAGCTGATATAATTGTTTTCATCTGTACCTATATATAATAAGGTGTATGATTGCAGTTGCCGGGTCACTTCACTGCGACTTTCTTCACGCCGTCGGCCGTGCGGACGATATAGAGTCCGGGACGGGACATCGAGGTCACGCGGCGGCCAGCGATGTCGAAGACGGCCACGGGGGCGGCACCGTCATTTCGTGACGCCGTCACGGTCTCGATGGCAGAAACACTCGACTTTTCACGCCAGAAGAAGATGTTGTCAAGCTGAATCTCGTCGCCCTGACCGCCACCGCTCATGAACCAGATCAGATTGCCGCGGTAGGCCGACTGTCCGCCGTTGTTGTTGGGGAAGAGATTGGTGTTGAGCGAACGGATGACGCTGAAGGGAATGTCGAACGAATACCACTCGCCGTCGCGGAGATAGTTGCCCAGCACTGGGACACCGCCGGCGAAGGGATGTGAGCCGATGGTGAACTTACCCTCGGCAAAGCCGATCTGATGGGAGCAGTCGTCGGTGCCGCGCATGGCGAAATGGAGATGCCAGTTGCCTTCGTCGAGCACGGAGAGGTCGATGCCGTCGCCGTTGATGAAGCCGGCACCGGTCCAACCGCCGTTGGTGGTGAAGTCGAGCCAACCCTCATCGCCGCCGAACGAGTCGGCAACGGAGCCGGACTGGGTTCCGGGCTGATAGGTGTTTCCGTCGCCCCAGTTGTTGAACTTGTTGGCGCCGACGCCGTCGCGGCAGTCGAGTAGGATGCTCTCCTCACCGTCCTGTTTCATCTTCTCAGTTACGGAACCGTTGGTGCTGAAGATGATGAAGTCTTTAGCGGCGAAATCGAAATAGGACTTGCCCTCGGTGTCGAGACTCTTCACGCCGTAATCGCCAAGCTCGCTGACCTCGGGAGCGTCACCTTTCTTATAGAAGAAGACGTTGTCGATGGAGAAAGAGCTGCCGCAGTAGAACGTCGGCATGGTGTAGAAGCAGAGCACATAGTCGGTATAGGCTGTCAGACCGCCGGCCTGAGGGGCCTCGTCCCAGAGCGCACCGTACTTGCGCAGCTCAGTCACGGGAATATCGAACGAATACCACTCGCCGTCACGGTTGAAGTCGGCGAAAATGGGTTTGTCGGAGTAACTTCCGAAAACGAGGGCAGCATCTTCATCCTTGCTGCCCAAGCGGATCATCACCGGCACATGGGCAACAGCGGCATCAGAGCGCAGCGAGAGGTGGAGGACATAGCTGTCGTCAATCATGGAGAGGTCTTTGGGCGTAGGGTTGTTGCCCTGTCCGGCGATTGAAGCCCAGCCGGCACCGTTCCATCCGGGATTGCGGGCAGACGTATAGGCAGAGAATCCGCCGTAGGGAACGCGGCCGAAGGAGTTGGGAACGTCGGTGACGGCCTTGACGGTCATAGTCTGCGGGTCGCCCCAAACAAAGAAGTTGTTGCGTCCGCCCTGCTCGCTGTTGTCGTGTTCGGGACGGATGAGCGACTCGCCCTCGGCGTAGGTACCGCCGGCGGTGAGCGCCTCCCACGTGTCACCGGACAGCACAAGCGGCACGATGTCGGTCACACCATCGAACGAGAAGACGGGACGGCCGTCGTCGTCGAGGCTCTTGTAGCCGTAGCGGCCGAGGTTGGCATTGGTGTCGGTATAGGCGGGAATCTCCTTTGACTTGCTCTTATAGAAGAAGATATTGTCGAAGCAGACCTCAGCGTCGGTGATTCCGCCGCTGCTGAAAGCGATGATGTTGTCGTCAAAAGCCGCGGGGTTGTCGCCGAGAAGGGGATTGGCGAACTGACGCAAGGCCTTGACAGGAATGTCGAAGAAATACCACTCGCCGTCGCGCTTGAAGTCGCCGATGGAGGCCAGCTTTCCGTCGCTGTTGCCGATGATGAACTGGGCGTTGCTGACAGTGACGGTATGGGACGTGTGCATCAGCTGATCGGTGGCACGCATGGCGAAGTGAAGCCAATAGCTGTCGTCAATCATGGAGAGGTCCTCGCCCTTGATGTTGAAGCCGAGGCCTGACCATCCCACCGCACCCACGGTGAACTTGTTGTAGCCCTCGCCCCAGCCGAAGGAATTGGTCTCGCCGTCGCGTGAGACGGCCACGTAGGTATTGTCCCAAATATAGAGGTTGCGGTTGACGTTGTTGACGTTGTAGTCGGTCACCGTCGCGCCAGCCTCGTAGAGATGGCCGCGCACGCCGTCGCTCGTGCTGATGAGCACGGCATCGGAAACGTCGCTGAAGTCAAACGTCGGATTGCCCTCGGCGTCAAGCGCCTTGGTGGCGAAACCGCTCAGCTCGGTCTTCGTGTCAGGCTCGGGGTCGGGTTCCGGCTCCTCGGGGATGTTGGTCTGGCGGTCGCCGTTCTCGTCGACATAGAGGAACTGGGCAGCCTCGTCGGTGTCAGACTGATAGACGCGAACCCAGTCGACGTACATCCTGGCTTCGTCACCGGCGTTGGGCAGGGCCGTGATTCCGGCGGGATCGAGTATTCCGGGATACCATCCGCCCACGGCGAGGTTGAAGAGCAGGAAGAAAGGCTTCTGGAAATAGTGACCGGGAGCAAGCTCGGCGTCGGAATATTCCACGGAAGTGGTGAAATAGCGGGCGCGGCGCTTTGCGGCAGCCGTGAAGGCTTCGAGGTCATAGTACATGGAGAGATTGTTGTCATCCCACTCGACGGTGATGATGTGGTATTCGTCGTTGGTGATGGGATTGGTCTCGGGTGCGAGATATTCAATCGGAATCTGCTGATGCTTCTCGGCGCTGGCGTCAGGTCCGTAGTGGAGCGTACCGCCGAAATAGCGGTCCTGCGTTCCGTCCTTGATACCGTTGGCATGGCCCAGCTCGACGATGTCTATCTCACCGCAGCGCGGCCATCCGTATTTGTTCATGTCGTTTCCCATCATCCAGTAGGCGGGCCAGAGACCGTCGGCGGTGCGGGGGAACTTGATCCGGGCCTGTATGATGCCGTGCTTGAAAGCGGCTTTGTTCAGCGAATTGATACGGCCGGAGGTGAAGCTACGGCCCATATAGCTTTCACGGCGCGCCGTAAGGACGAGACAACGCTCGCCACTCTTCGGGTCAGCACCCATCGAAACGTTCTCGCGGCGGTAGTACTGCAACTCCTGGTTGCCGCCGCCGTTGCCGTTAACTTCAATGTTCCAGATATTCTCATTGAGCTGGTCGGCGTTGAACTCGTCACCCCACACGAGCGTATAGCCCGAGGGTACAACATCCACCTGTGTCACCTGTGCCGCTGCGGACATAGGCGCTATGGCTGCCATGAGCAGCGCGGAGGTGAGAAACTTTGTCGTCATATTCATAGATTGTTCTTTTGTTCAGGTCGTATATATATAATAATGTGTAAATCCATTAAGGTAACGAAAGGTCTTGGGTGGGGAACCGGAAAAATCGTTCCGGCTCCTTTCCCAACTAACTACTAACTAACCACAAAACTGTTACTTGACAGCAACTTTCTTCATACCCTGGGCCGTCTTGACCACATAAATGCCGGGACGGTTCATAACTGTGCGGCGTCCGGACAGGTCATATACAGCCTCTATATCATCACTATTACTACTAACTTTCATTTCGCTGATTCCGTCAGATGTCGGAACATAGAAGAACACGTGGTCGATGGACAGCGCCGAGCCGAGCTTGGTGATCTCGTAAGTATAGACGCTCTCGCCGGGTGCCGGACCGGTCTTCTTGGCCGTTGAGCAGACGGGCTTGTTGAACGAGAAGGCGAAGACGCCGTCGGTGATGGCCTGTGAGAAATCGTAGGTGAAACCGAAGTCGCCGTTTTCGTCAACGAGCGTACTCACGGGGATGTCGAGATAATACCACTTACCGTCGTTTCCTCCGGCAATCTTTCCTACGCCGACATATTCGCCGTCTTCAGCGGCATAGTCGATGTTGACCTCAATCTGAAAACCGTTTGTCTTGATGGTCTTCTGTGAACCGATGGCAAACTTATACTGCGAAGGAGCCGAGCCGAAGTCGCGCAGACCGATGTGGAGATGGTGGGCGTCAGTGACCTTGGAGAGGTCGTAGGGCTTGGCCTTGGGGATGAACACACCCGTACCCCACTCATAAAGCGGCGTGGCGTTGATGTAGCCGTCCGTTCCGAACGAGTTCTTGACGCCCTCCTCAGGTACATTATATAATGTGAGGTCTTTCTTGTCCCAATCCGTAACCCAATATTCCAGAACGTTGTCGGTCTGAGTGGCGTCCAGATTGTTGTTGGAGATGAGCGTGCTTCCCATAGCGGAAATGATGTTATCCGGAGCGTAGAGCACGACGAAGTCCTTACCCTTGGTGACATCAAAGCCTCCTGCGGGAGCTTCATTGATATACTGTGCGAATGTCGCGGTTGTGAGCAGCGTCATGGCTGCGGTGAGTAACGATTTATTCATAGTGTATGGTTTTAAGTTTTTTAGCCAATAGATTGATTGTTCTCGGCTGCAAATTTATATTTTCGGGAGTGATAAATCAAGAAAAACACTACGTAAAAAACTCACTTTTCTATTTTAATCACCTCACTTTCATTACGTCAATTACTCCATAATCCACTGTTTTATAGCTTAATATATCATAAAAAGAGCCTCACTTCTCCTGCTTTTCCACCTTTTATCACTACATTTGCAGCTATGAATAACAAAACGCTTATCATCACCTTGTATTTTCTATTGACTGCCATCATCTCCGTGACAGCCCAACTTCCTGTGTTGAGGAATTTTTCCCCGGCCGACTATAACAGCGGAACGCAGAACTGGTGTGTGTCCCAAACCGACGACGGCCGCATGCTTTTCGCCAACAACACGGGCCTGCTCTGCTTTGACGGCTACCGGTGGACACAGATGTCAATACCCAATCACACCAACATCAGGGCCGTGCTCTACGACAACAAACGCGGCGTCATATATGCCGGAGCGACGAACGAGTTCGGATATTACAGCCACGACGCCGCGACAAACAGCCTCCGGTTCCACTCGCTGGCCGGAGAACTTGCGGATGACGAACGTAACTTCGGTGAGATATGGGCCATCCACGACATGAACGGCGACATTGTCTTTCAGGGCAAGAGCAATTTCTTCATCCACCGGAAAGACGGCCGCACCGTCAATCTCAGACAGAACGTGCGCATCGAGAGCTCGGCCGTCATCGGCGGAAGGCTCATCTTCGCGAGCAAGGAGGGCATCCACGAAATCACGGGCGACAGGACGGTCAACCTACCCGGCACGGAACCCATACGCGGACGAACCGTCAGGGCCATCATGCAGGACGGACAGCAGATGCTTCTGGCCACAGCCGGCGACGGCGTCTTCACGTACGACGGCCGGACGACTCTCCCCTACCCCATGGACATCACGCCCATCCTGCGCGAAGGACAGATATTCTGCGCGACGATCAGCACCGACTATATGGCGTTCGGAACGGTCAGCAGCGGCCTCATCCTGAAGAACAGGCACACGGGAGCCGTCACCTACGCCAACATCTACACCGGCTTGCAGAACAACACGGTGCTGTCCGTGGCCTTTGACCGGCAGAACAACGTATGGCTCGGACTGGACAACGGAATCTCCTACGTCATTGCGGACGCCCCCTACCGCGACCTGCTCGGGTCCCGGAACAGCGTCGGAACGGGATATGCCTCGGCCGTCTATCGGGGAAGACTCTACATCGGAACGAATCAGGGATTATTCTCGCTGCCCATGCCGCTGAGCAGCGAGCCGCACCCACACCGTCCGCAGCCCGTGGCGGGCATGGCCGGACAGGTCTGGAACCTGCGCGTCATCGGCAACCGGCTGCTCTGTGCCGCCGACGGCGGGGCATATATCGTGGACGGAGAGCGATGCAGCCGCATCGGGGAACAGGAAGGTACGTGGAACTTCTGTCCGCTCAAACGCCACCCGGGCTACATCATGACGGCTGACTATAAGGGCTTCTGCGTTCTCCACGACGACGGCAAGAGCCTGCGGCTTCACAGCCAGCTGGACGCCATTGCCGACATCCAGAGCGGTTCGCTCATGGAGGGCGAGGACGGAACGATATGGATCTGTCACTGGCAGAAGGGTGTCTACCGCGTCCGGCTGAACGCGACGCTGACCGACGCCACCGTCGTCGAACGATACGGCAAGGACCACGGGCTGCTGATGGACGAGAACAACGTGCTCTGCAGCATGGCCGACGGGCTGCGCATATCGGCCGTTGACGGTTTCTACCGATATGACGCGGCACAGAGAAAGCTGGTCTACGACAAACCGACAAGCACGATATTCAACAACTACGGCACTCCGCTGAAGGTGTTCCAGACGCCGGACGGCAAGATAATGGCCATGAAAGCCCACTTCGCCGCCGTGGCCAAACGCGGACGGGACGGCCGGTACGTCGTGGACAGCATATCGCTGCGCGGCATCACGGACAGGCTTCAGCTCGGTCTCGGCGATGTCAGCCAGCTGGATTCGGCCCACACCATCGTCAACCACGACAACGGATTCTACATCATCGGAAGCAAGCCGAAAGCGCCGACCGACGACAACCGCCTCATCATACGGCGCATAATGTCGACGGCGGAGACGGACAGCGTCATCTATCTTGCCGCTCCGGCTGCCGACGATACGGACGTGAAGCTGCCGCACAGCCTCAACTCCATAAAGATTGAATTCGCCCTGCCGGAATATACGGGCATGAACAACGTGGAATACCGCTGTATGCTCGAAGGATATGACAAGGAGTGGAGCCGTCCGATGAGCGCACCATACAAGGAATACACCCAGCTACCGAGCGGTACATATACGTTCCGCATACGTGCGCTCAACCGTATCAGCGGACGGACGCAGGAGATTGAAGCCGTCATCGAGGTTCTTCCGGCATGGTATGAGACGTGGCTGGCATACATTATATATATAGTGATGGCGGGACTGGCATGCCAGTATGTCCTGAAAATAATTAAGCGGCGCACGGAACGGGAACTGGTGCGCATCAAGGCGGAACAGGAACGGCAGATGCGCGAGCAGGAAATCAAGCTGCAGGTGGAACGGGAGAAACGCAAGCGCCAGCTCGCCGAAATGCGCAACGAGCAGCTGGACACGGAACTGAAGCACAAGCAGAGCCAGCTGTCGGACTCGACGATGAACCTCATGCGCAAGAACGACATGCTCCAACAGATAGACAGGGAAATGGCGGAGCTCTCGGAAAGCATGAGGCGCGGCGACCCTAAGGCGCGGCTGACACGGCAGATACAAGAGATACGCAAAAGCATACAGACAAACATGAACGACGATGATAACTGGGAGAAGTTTGAGGAGAACTTCAACATGGTATACGATGACTTCATGAAGACGCTGACGGCCCGCTTCCCGGACCTGAAGACGAACGACCGAAAGCTCTGCGCATATCTCAGGATGGGACTGAGCAGCAAGGAGATGGCGTCGCTGCTCAACACGCCCGTACGAAGCATCGAGACGGCCCGCTACCGCCTGAGAAAGAAACTCAACCTCGACGGCGGCGAGAATCTGACGGAATTCATACGGAATATCTGATATATAATTATTATTTTAAACACAAAGCCACGTCGTAATGTTCAGGTACCGCAGAATCATCATTAATGACGCAATGGACGCGGCTAAGAACTTTCTCAATGTAGGGTCCCTAAAGTAGGGACGCCCACGGTGTATCCAAAATCCGGTATGTTTTTAATCTATACACAAAAAGCCGTCTCTCGCGACAGCGTGGCGGAACGTTAATCCGTTTTCTGTCACATGAGACGGCTTTTATTTATGGCTTTCGGCCTATGTGCCTCTCTGTGAAGCTCGGGCGCAGAGACTATCCTCCGAAGTTATCGTACATGATGGACTCCGGTTCGACGCCCAGTCCGTCGAGCATCTTGACCACTGCGGCCGACATCGGGCCGGGACCGCACATGTAGTATTCAATGTCCTCGGGAGCCTCGTGGTCCTTCAAGTATGTATCGTACATGACCTGATGAACAAATCCGGCCGTATATTTCACGCCTGCAGCATCGGCCGCGGGGTCGGGACGGTCGAGAGCGAGGTGGAAATGGAAGTTGGAGAACTCCTTCTCCAGACCGAGGAAGTCGTCGAGATAGAACACCTCATTGAGCGCACGCGCACCGTAGAAGTAGTGCATCTCGCGGTCGGTCGTATGAAGTGTCTTGGTCATGTGCATAATCTGAGCGCGCAGAGGAGCCATACCGGCACCGCCACCGACCCATATCATCTCACGCTTGGAGTCGAAATGAGGATGGAAATCGCCGAACGGACCGCTCATGATGACCTTGTCACCGGGTTTGAGGGTGAAGATGTAACTTGAAGCGATACCGGGATTTACGTCCATGAAGCCGGAACGGTCTGCCTTGAACGGCGGTGTGGCTATACGGACGGTGAGCATGAAGACATCACCTTCGGCCGGATAGTTAGCCATTGAGTAGGCACGGATGGTCGGTTCCGGATTGACACATTTGAGCGGGAAGAGGCCGAACTTCTCCCATGCGGGCAGATATTCGTCGCCAATGAGGCTCTTGTCGATGTCCTTGTCATAGTCCATCGTGAACGCCGGTATCTTGATCTGTGCGTAGGAACCGGGCAGGAAGTCCATGTGGGCGCCCTTTGGCAACTGCACTTTGAACTCCTTGATAAACGTAGCCACGTTCTTGTTCGAGATCACGGTACACTCATATTCCTTCACTCCCATTACGCTCTCTGGAACGCGGATTTTCAAATCGCCCTTCACCTTGCACTGGCAGCCCAGACGCCAGTGGTCCTTGATCTGCTTGCGGGTGAAGTGGGACTTCTCCGAATCGAGGATTTCGCCGCCTCCTTCAAGCACCTGAACCTTACACTGGCCGCAGGATGCCTTGCCGCCACAGGCTGACGGAAGGAAGACGCCGTTGTCGTTGAGAACGGACATGAGGCTGCCGCCCTGCGGGACGGTGAGGGTCCGTTCGTCGTTGATGGTTATGTTCACATTGCCACCGGGCGAAAGATATTTCTTCGCCGTGAGCAGAATGATGACGAGCAGGAGTATCGTAACGAGGAATGCTCCTATACTTGCTAATATAAACTGTATCATATCGTTATCGTCTGGCTCTGTTCTTAAATGTCAAGTCCCGAAAAACACATCATGGCCATGGCCATCAGTCCAACGGTGATGAAGGTGATGCCGAGTCCCTGCAGCGGTTTGGGAACGTCGCTGTACTGCATTTTCTCTCTTATCGCACCCATTGATGCTATCGCGAGCGTCCAGCCGATACCGCTACCTATGGCATAGACAACCGAATCGACGACGCTGCCGATATACTGCGAGTTGGCCGGGTCAAGATGGATGCGCTGCTGCATGAAGAGCGAGGCGCCCATGATGGCACAGTTGACAGCGATAAGGGGCAGGAAGATGCCCAGCGCGGCATAGAGAGAGGGTGAATAGCGCTCCACAATCATCTCCACCAGCTGGACAATTCCGGCGATGACGGCGATGAAAAGGATGAAGCTAAGATATGAGAGGTCGACGCCTTCAATGAGACAGTCGGGACCCAGGACGCGGGTCAGAAGCAGATAGTCGACCGGAACGGTGACCAAAAGAACGAATGTCACGGCACAACCGAGGCCGAACGAGGTCTTCACGTTCTTTGAAACGGCAAGGAACGAGCACATGCCGAGGAAGAACGCAAATATCATGTTGTCCACAAATATGGACCTGAAGAATAAGCTAATCAGATGTTCCATAATCATTTCTCCTTATAAAAATAAGCTCTGTGAATCCAGATGACGCAGCCTACGAGTATCAAAGCCATTGCGGGCATGGTCATCATTCCGTTGTTGAGATAGCCAAGGTCATAGGCACCCTGCGGTATGAGCTGGTAACCCAGCAGACTGCCACGGCCGAAAAATTCGCGGAAAGCGCCGACCATCACGAGGATGAGGGCGTAGCCGAGGCCGTTGCCGATACCGTCGAGGAAGCTCGGCCACGGTCTGTTCATCATGGCGAAGGCCTCAAGGCGTCCCATCAGGATGCAGTTGGTGATAATCAGACCAACATAGACGGACAGCTGTACGCTGACGTCATAGGCAAATGCCTTCAATATCTGGCTGACGATGGTCACCAATGCGGCCACAACCACAAGCTGAACGATGATGCGGATGCGGTTGGGGATGGTGTTGCGGATAACGGATATTATCACGTTTGAAAAGCCGGTGATGACCGTGACGGCAAGTCCCATCACGATTGCAGGCTTGAGCTGTGCCGTTACGGCAAGCGCCGAACAGATGCCGAGCACCTGAATCAATATCGGGTTGTCAAGGTTGAGCGGATTGCCAAGCACCGCTTTGTTTTCTTTTGAAAATAACTTGCTCATTTACTTACTCCTCCTTATTTTTCATTGAGAAACACTTTATATGCTCCAAGACACTCGCCGAGCATGTCGCTCACACCGTTTGACGTCAGCGTAGCACCTGTCACGCCATCGACTTCCGACGCAGGATTCTTGATATCGGACGTCTTCTTGACGGCCAAAGCCACCGTTGCGGCATCTCCGTCGGCATCCGAGAATATCTTCTTACCGATGAACTTCGACTGCCATTCCTTGTTGTCCTTTATCTCGGCGCCAAGTCCGGCCGTCTCACTGTCATGGTTGAAGTAAGCGCCATAGACGGTATTCTTGTCCTCATTGATGGCGATGTAGCCCCAAATCGGTCCCCACAGTCCCATTCCATAGACGGGAACGACATACTTTGTGGCTCCGTCGACGTTGCAGACATACAGTGCCAGCCGGCCGGCCTTGAAGTCGGCGCTGTTGAGCTTGAATCCGGCTTCCTCGCCGCCCTGTGTTCCCGGAGCGGTGACATGGCCGTCCTTGTCGATTATCTCGTCAGCCGTGACCACCTCACTGTATTTCGCTGCGGCAGCGACATTGTCGAGATCACGGATGTTGAGAGCCGCAAGAATCTGCTTTTTCTTGTCCAGAGCCACATTGGAGTCCTGGGCCGGTTTCAAAGCCTGGGAGATGAAGGCCAGCAGGAACGCCACGATGACCACCATCACAGAGCTATATATAATAATGTAGGTATTGGAATTGGTATTCAAAACCTTCTTCGTTTCTTTATTCCCTGCCATAATAATCACTTGTTAGGGGTTAGACGTTTCATTCTCTTCGATATGTTACACTGCACGACACAATAGTCGATGAGCGGTGCGAACATATTGGCAAACAGTATGGCAAGCATCATTCCCTCGGGATAGCCGGGGTTCATGACACGTATTATGACGGCCAGCGCACCGATGATGAAGCCGAACACCCACTTGCCGGCTTCCGTGCGGGCTCCCGTCACGGGGTCGGTGGCCATGAAGACGGCACCGAAAGCAAATCCGCCGAGCACGAGATGCTCATACCACTGCAGCGGTGACATGCCGGCACTACTGAACAATGCCGCAACAAGACCGCCTCCGACAAAGACGCTGAGCATGGTCTTCCAGCTGGCGATTCCTGTCCAAAGCAGGATGACGGCGCCGATGGCAATGGCAATGACGCTGGTCTCGCCGATACTGCCGGGGATGAAGCCTGTCACCATATCACACAAAGAATAAGGTATCTCGGCTCCCTGAGCCGCACTGGCCAACGGTGTAGCAGACGTGAAGCCGTCGGGAAGAGCGTTGCCGAGACCGAATATCGTGTCATTGGCCACCCAAACGGTGTCGCCGCTCATCTTCGTCGGATAAGAGAAGAAAAGGAACGCGCGCGCGGCAAGGGCCACATTGAAGATGTTCATGCCCGTTCCGCCGAAGATTTCCTTTACGAATACAACGGAAAAAGCGACCGCAATGGCGAGAATCCACAGCGGGCAACTGACCGGAACAATCAGCGGAATAAGTATTCCGGAGACGAGGAAGCCTTCCTGTATCTCCTCTCCTTTCCACTGAGCCCATGCAAATTCGATTCCGAGACCGACGACATAGCTCACGATTATCTTGGGAAGAACGGCAAGAAAACCGTACATGAACACTTCAAGGAAGCCCGCACCGGCCAGCGTGCCGGCTGCGAGATAGTTCTGATAGCCCACGTTGTACATACCGAAGAGCATCGCCGGTATCAGCGCGATGACCACCATGCTCATTATGCGCTTCGAGTCAATCGAGTCATGAATGTTCGTTCCGCACTTTGAAGTGGTGTTGGGCACATACAGGAACGTGTCAAAGCCGTCATAGATACTACGGAACGCATGGAGGCTTCCGCCTTTCTCAAACTTTGGTCTTATACTGTTGAGGTAATTTCTTAATATACTCATAACAATCTCAGCTTTCTTTTAAGCATTTTCTTTACGCAGCATGTCGAGTCCCTGACGGACAATCCGCTGCAACTCCAACTTTGAACTGTCCACAAACTCGGCCAGCGCGAAGTCTTCGGGAGCGACCTCGTAGATTCCGAGCTGCTCCATCTTGTCTATATCTCCGGCGATGATGGCCTTGATGAGGAATTCCGGATAGATGTCCATAGGCATCACACGGTCATACTCGCCGCTCATTATCATGTGACGCTCACCGCCCTTCACACGGGCGTCGAGAGCATAACGTCGCTTTCCGAAGAGCCATGAGAAATAGCTGCGGTTGACGGAGAACTGGCCGAAACGCGGCATAATCCATCCAGCGAACTCGTCAACGTCATTGCCTTCGGGTATCACCGTGATTTCGGAAGCGTGCGCTCCGAGATATCCCTCCTTTGTCGTGGGACGTCCGGTGAGCACATTTCCGTTGATGATACGCACGTTATGATCCGCCTTCACGCTGTTGCTGAGCAGCGTGGCAAGCTCCTCGCCCACCATCATGTCGACGTAGGCGGGCTTCTCCACCTCACTTCCGGTGAAAGCGACACAACGGCGCATGTCGACCTTGCCGCTGTTGAAAAGACGTCCGATGAACAGAACCACCGTCGGATCGACCGTCCAGACGACCTCGCCCTTGTTCACCGGGGATATATGATTGACCTGAACGCCGACATTTCCGGCCGGACACGGACCGTCAAATACCGTAACCTCAACGTCACGGGCCTCCGTCAGAGCCTTTGCCGTCTGCTTCCGGCCTATGCCGAGATGCGTCACGGCAATCTTCGACAGAGCCGTCAGACCGGCCTGGAAGTCCTCTTCCTGACCTTCAAGCTCATATTCAAAGTCTGCGGCCAACGGCTTGTCTCTCAGCGCAGATACGAAAATTGCCTTAGGCTCTGCGTCCGGCGTGGCGGACACGGCGTAAGGCAACCGGTCGATGAAGCCGAACAGACCGGCTTCGAGAAGCGCTTCTTTCACTCCACGACCATCAAGCTGACGCACGTCTTTCTTTCCGTAGTCCACAAACTCCTGTCCGGCATCGGCTTCAACGCTGACTCCGAGCACCTTTCTACGCTCGCCTCTCACCACGGCCTTCACCGTACCACTGACTGGAGAAGCGAACTTCACGGCCGGATAATCCTTATTGACAAACAATGCCTCACCTGCCTTCACCCGGTCGCCGGGCTTCACGACCACCTTGGGAGTCACTCCCACGAAGTCAGCAGGTTGAAGCATGTACTTGCCATTGGAGCGCAGGGAAATCTTCTTTTTCTCCGCTACGCCTTTAAGATTAATATCCAGACCTTTGCTTAGTTTAATTACATTTGCCATATATAATCTGAAAAATGGATAGTTGTGACTGCAAATTTAACTAAAAAAGGACAAGTTAACGGAAGATTGACGTGTAAAAAATCAATTAAATCAACTTTTTAGTGTAATTTTGCAGCAATTAGGACCGGTTCAGGAACAAATTGCAATCTCAATCTAACAGAATTGAAGGTATTTAAGAACATAGTAAGCGGAGCCGTATGGATGCTCCTCGGGCTTTATATACTGATCATATCACTCATCCACATCCCTTCCATACAGCGCGGTATGGGAGAACAGACAGCGCATCTGCTTTCCGACATGCTTGACACTGAGGTGCGGATAGGCACGGTCGACCTCGGTTTTCTGAACCGTATAATTATAGATGATGTGCAGGTGTACGACCGCAAGCACAAGGAGGCACTCCACGCGGCACGCATCGCCGTAAAGATTGACCTCGTGTCGCTGCTGGACAACAAGATTGCAATATCGTCCGCGCAGGTCTTCGGCACGCGTATCAAACTGTATCAGGCATCAAAGGACGCCGACCTGAACATCCGGTTCATCATTGACGCGCTGTCGTCAAAGGACGACAAAAAGAAAAAGAGTCCGCTGGACCTGCGCATCAACACTTTCATCATGCAGCATAGCAGTATCAGTTATGACCGCTATGATGTAGCACCCACACCCCACAAATTCAATCCCTCACACATTCATGTCAGCGACATCAGCGCCCACATATCCATAAAGGCGCTGAAGAACGATTCGCTTGACGTCATCATCAAGAAGCTCTCGCTGAAGGAACAGTCAGGTCTGAACCTCTCCCGGCTGGCATTCCATCTCAACGCCAACAGCAGCGAGGCCCGGCTGCAAAAGTTCAGCCTGAAAATGCCGGGCACGGAACTGAATCTTAATGACGTCACTGCGACCTATCGCATGGACAACGCCAAGCTCATGGCAGGTTCGTTGAAGTTCAACGGAACCACTGCCCGATCGTCCGTAACCCTCTCCGACTTTGCCTTTATCCTCCCCACCCTACGTCTTTTCGACGACAAATGGGCGGTAACCGTCGCTTTCAGAGGCACTGACACCGACATAAACATCCCCCGTTTCGGCATAATCTCACGGTCGGGAGAGTTGAGCGTAGATGCCTCCGGCCAGATCACGCACCTAAACGCCACCCCACGGTGGAGCGTCACTGTCCGTGACATCAGCATCGCTCCGGAGCTGTCAGCCCGCATCGGCAAGAGCATGAAAGAGGACGCAGCCGCCGTCCTGACCCGTCTGGGCCACATACGGATGAACGGAAAGGCGGGATTTGACGGCCGTCAGACACAGGCCGAAGTCAAACTGTCCGCCAGTGAGGCCGGAGATGTCACCGCCGGCATCACCATGACGCCCGACAAAAGATTTTCCGGAACCGTCAGAACGTCAGGAGCAGACATCGGTCATATTGTGAACGACGACAAGCTCGGCACGGTTGCCGCCGACATAGCCCTCAAGGGCCGACTTCCCGGAAACGGGCAAACGCTGTCACTGACAGCCGACGGAAAGGTGGATGAACTGAACTACAACAGCTACAAATACTGGAACATAGCCCTCCACGCCGCCATCGGCGACGGCAGGATGGGCGGCAACGTCAGCATCGACGACCCCAACATCGCTCTCACCATCGACGGCGACTTCATGAAAGCAGGCCGGACGGTCGGCATAAAGCTGAACGCCGTCCTCCGCCACTTCTCCCCCGCAGCCACAAACATGGCGGCGACATGGGGAGAAGCCACTTTCGGAGCAGACCTGAAAGCAGACCTGAAAGCCGGAAACGTCAACGACGCCGCAGGATTTGTCTCAGTGAGAAATCTCACGATGACCTCACCGGAGAAGTCGTACGCGCTCGACCGGTTGGACCTCACGTCGGGATACAGAGATGACGGCACCCACTTCCTCTCCATGCAGAGCGACTTCGGCACCGCCGAGGTTCTCGGCGTCTTCGACTACGCCACGCTGGCGCAGAGCATCAGAAACCTCGTCAAGGACAAACTGCCCACCATGCCTGGACTCGAAGCGGCCGAACGGTCCACGGACAACAGTTTCCGGATTACGGCAAGGATGGAGACCACCGACTGGCTCAACATGCTCTTCGGTGTTCCGCTGGAACTGGGAGAACCGATGATGCTGACCGGCGCCGTTGACGACAGGAACAGACAGCTCGCCATTGACTGCGACATTCCGGACTTCAAGTATGACGGCAAGGAATACAGATACGGTGAAATTGACATCACGTCGGTCGGCGACACACTGCGCAGCTGTATCGGCATAACAAAGATCATGGACAACGGCCATGGTCTGGAACTGAGACTGACAGGCAACGCTGCCGACAACCATCTGACAACATCGCTGTCATGGGACAACAACGCTCCAAAGCGGATGCTGGGAACCCTCAACGCGAAGACACGGTTCTTCCGTAACGACAACAACAAGACGACCGCAAAAATAAGCATCCTGCCGTCAGAAGTCAACATAAACAACGCCGCATGGAATGTGAGACCGGCCTCCATAACATATACAAAGAACAACATCGCCGTCAACGACTTTGCCGTCGTCAACGGCAACCAGCATATCTTCATCAACGGCACTGCATCGGACAATCCCGCCAACTCTCTCTCCATAGACCTCAAGGACGTGGACATCGAATACATCCTCGACCTCGTAAACTTCCATTCCGTCGATTTCAGCGGACGGGCCACGGGACGGGCCTGCCTGTCGGCTCCTTTCGGCGAGATGGCGGCCGGCGGACAGCTGACCGTGGAGGACTTCAAGTTCGAGAACGGACGCATGGGGGTCCTCACAGCCGATGTGGGCTGGAACAGCGAGGAGAAACAGATCGACATCGCGGCCGTGGCCAAGGACGGTCCCGATGCGGCCACTTTCATCAACGGCTATGTCTCGCCCGTGCGCAGCGACATCAGCCTGACCATACGTGCCGACAGCACCTACATCGACTTCATGCGCTCGTTCACAGGCAGTTTCTTGCGTAATCTCAACGGACGGGCCAAGGGTGAGGTCGTGCTGGCCGGCCCGCTGAAAGCCATCAACCTCACGGGAAACCTCGTCGTGGATGGCGAAGCAACGGTCATATCGACAAACTGCCGCTACTTCCTACGCAAGGCAGCGGTAAATCTCGTGCCTGACGAAATCCGTCTTGACGGCATCACCATCCACGACATCTACGGCAGACGCGGGACACTCGGCGGCGCCATCCGTCACCACAACCTCAGCCGACTTTCCTACGACCTTTCCGTCAGTGCGGAGAACCTGCTGGCGTACGACATACGCGATTTCGGTGACGACACGTTCTACGGAACCGTCTTCGGCACAGGAAAGGTGGACATCAAGGGACGCAGCGGCGAGCTGAACATCGACATCAACCTCACACCGCAGCGAAACTCGTCATTTGTCTACAACGTGTCCAACCCCGACGCCATCTCCGACCAGGAGTTCATCCGCTGGAACGACGCCACTCCGGCCGACACAAGCGGCATCCGGCGTCACACAGCCCGACAGGCGGAGACACAGAACAGCAGCATCCCGACCGACACGCACATCAACTTCCTCATCAACTGCACGCCGGAGGCTACCATCAAGGTTCTCATGGACGCGCGTACCAACGACTACATCACGCTCAACGGACGCGGAACACTGCGTGCGTCTTACTACAACAAAGGCGCATTCAACATGTTCGGAACCTACGTCGTCGACCACGGAACCTACGGAATCACCATCCAGGACATCATCAAGAAAAACTTCGTCTTCAACGAAGGCGGAACTATCATCTTCGGCGGCGATCCGTATGACGCGGCCCTCAACCTTCAGGCCATCCACACCGTCAACGGCGTGTCGCTCTCCGACCTCAACATCGGCAACAGCTTCTCCTCAAACACCATCCGGGTCAACTGTCTGATGAACATCGGAGGCCAGCCCAAGGCACCGCAAGTCAGCTTCGACCTCGACATGCCAACCGTAAACAGTGACGAAAAACAGATGATCCGGAGCATCATCAACAGCGAAGACGAGATGAACCAGCAGGTCATCTACCTGCTCGGCATCGGACGTTTCTATCCGCAAGAAAACAACAACGCCGCGGCACAGAGCGAGAAACAGCAGAGCCAGACGTCGCTGGCCATGCAAAGCTTGCTTTCCGGAACAATCTCCAGTCAGATCAACAGCATGCTCGGAACGGTCATCAACAGTAACAACTGGAATTTCGGTGCCAACATCTCCACCGGCGATGAAGGCTGGAACAATGCCGAATATGAGGGTCTGCTCAGCGGACGGCTGCTCAACAACCGGCTGCTCATCAACGGTCAGTTCGGCTATCGCGACAACGTGAACAGCGCGAGCACAAGCAGCTTTATCGGCGATTTCGACATCCGCTATCTCCTCCTGCCGAACGGAAATCTCGCCATCAACATCTACAACAAGACCAACGACCGTTATTTCACCAAGTCAAGCCTTAACACCCAAGGTCTCGGCCTCATCATGAAAAAGGACTTCCGCGACCTCCGTGACCTCTTCGGCATCAGGAAAAAGAAGAAAAAGCAGAAGAAGCAGTGAGATTTTATAAGCAGGTCACAACAGTAATTCTATAAACAGAACACTGAGACACGGAGACACAGAGGATTTGTATAGCTATGTATCTCCGTGTCTCTGCAATCAAAAAACATAATCATAAGGAATTTATAAAGGCAATATCACAGCAAACTGCCCTTGCCATGTAAAGAAAACATGCCGAAAAAAGGGCCTTTTCATTTTCTCATTCTAGAAACGGCGGCCGCATAAAAATGCAGCAATTATTCCACGCGGCGACAACAAAATTATTTTCGTCCCGCCGTAAGGGCCTCCCGGGGTCGCGAAAGCGGCCCCGTCGCGTTGCAACGGCGTGCTTGTCGCAATGCCGTAAGGGCCGCGCGGCAGACCAACGGGGCCCTTACGGCAAGACTTTCGGAGCAAATTTATTGCACACTTTTGTTATTTTCATCATAACGCCCTGAAGCTCAGCGCGTAAAAGATGCACGCGCAAAACTCGCGAATTTGCGGCCAAATGATTTTTATTTTTGAATTCTTCAAGGATTTTGAGGCTTTTGTCGGAATAATTCGGAACAATTCAACGACTGGAACGCGACAGTGCATCAAACGTAAAAATAAGGCTTAAATGTCATTAAAAGGTCTCCCCAACATTTGTCCACCATACTCTTGCAGTCTAAACTTTTTGTGTTAAATAAATACAAAACAGAATAACCTATATAAAAAATAGTTATCTTTGCCAAAATCATAATTATTAACGTAATAATACTAATCGCATGAAGAAGTTATTATTAATTTCAACGACATTGGCTTTAGCCGCATTGTCAGGTAACGCACAGTTGCGCGTCAACAAAAATGGAAACGTTTCCATTCAGACAACCATTACACCATTGTCGCCACTGACTATATACGGGGAAGGAGACAACAATTTTAAAATTCACTCCAAAAGCAATAAGAATGGCATCTTTTGTGGTGTGATGAACAACGATAACAGTTGGTCAAATGCTGCAGAATTCAGAAGTTCGGTTGGTTCGAATCGCTCTTTTAATGTAGGAGTGAAAGGTGATGCGACCTCATTGAACCATGTCAATGCCTATACAGGTCGGGCTTTTGGGGTGTTCGGTGATGCCGGTTTCGCCACCAACGGATGGAATTATGGCGTTTTTGGCCGGTTATCCGGAATCCTAAATGGAGCTGCAGTTTATGGCACAACAGAGGGACTGTCAAACGGAACTCAGGTAAATGGACGATACGCCGGATATTTCTGTGGTGACGTGAAAGTGACCGGCAATCTGACTGTCAACGGCAATATCAGTGGGGTCATTCTTGGCAATGAGGCTAATTCTATTTCTACGCTGTCAGTAGAGGCCGGCAGACAAAGTGTCGGCAGTTGTGGTGTAACAGATAAGATGGCCGGACTGAGCGCTATACCTTATTATAAGTCCGCTCCGGCGATGGCTCATTCTGCTGCGGTAGCCGGAGACACGCTGACAGAAACAAGGCAGCTTTCCCGCACCGAGGTGCAAAACATGGAGAAGATGCACTATGCACTGTCCGCTGACCAGCTGGAAGAGATTTATCCCGAACTGGTCTATGAAAATGAAGACGGCAGCAAGAGCATAAACTATATTGAGATGATTCCGCTGTTGGTACAGTCCATAAATGAACTTAACGCAAAGATAGCACGGTTGGAGACGGCCAACGGAAAACTGAAATCAAACGCTAAAGCTAATGGTGGCGGCAATGAAACGACGGAACTTGGAGATACTGACGCAACTGTCGTGTCACCGGCTTTGTCGCAGAACAATCCCAATCCGTTTGCCAATGCGACATCTATCAAGATGACTGTTCCCCAATCGGCCGCAACAGCCCTGCTTTGCATATATGACATGAGTGGCAAGCAGATAAGCCAGAAAACAATTTCTGACCGCGGCGAAGTCACATACTCGTTCACGTCTGAAGGTCTGGACGCCGGAATGTATCTCTATAGTCTCATCATTGACGGCAAGCTGATAAATACACGCCGGATGATTCTGACGAAATAATGGAAGCAAAAAAACGGATTAGTTATGTCAGATTGCATGTTGATGCACTCACCTTGATGTTGTGTCAATGATTGCATGATCGTATAACATATTTAAAACATTCAGGCCCATGAACCGCACTAAAATAATTCCGGCGCATCTCTTGTTGGGATTGTGTCTGTTCTTTCCAATTCTGGCTATGGCACAGGAGACAAAGACGTTTACAGTCCGTTTTGCGGATGGTGATTTCGTCTTGGAAAATGATGCCGATGGCTGCGTAGTGATTAACTCGGGAAAGCGTGATGCCGTGTTTGATGACGACACCTCAAAGCCCGGTTTGCCGTACGTTTCTTTTAATCTGCTGGTAGCTCCCAATCAAACTTGCAGCGACATATCTTTCACCATCTTAGAAAAAGTGAAAGTGAAGTCCGGAGTGACAGTCGCCCCCAATCCTGCCATCTATCCCACCGACGGTTCTGTTGTTCCGTCGGAAGAACATGCTCCGGTGGCTTATACCGATGATGTCTATCCTGCAAAATCAGTGGAATATGCGGGGTTGCACAAGATGGATGGTTACAGATTCCTCGGATTTAACGTCTGCCCGTTCATTTATGACGCAGCGAACCGCGATTTGTATCTTATCAAGTCGTTGACCGTCAACGCGCCTCTTGAAACGGAGAGCGGTCCTATGAAGAAAGCGTCTTCGGGCAGAATCGGGCGTAACATGTCGGACATCGTTCAGGGACTTGTCGAAAACGGTGACGAATTGGAAACTCTTTATGGCAATGTACCTGAAACGGGTATGAAGCGCGTCATCAGAAATACAACTGACAGTATTGAGTATTTGTTAGTAACAAACGAGAATTTGGCTGAGGCTTTCAATGAACTGCGTGATTGGAAAGAAGAAAAAGGTGTAACAGCTAAGATTGTGACCATAGAGCATATAAAAGAAAACTATGAAGGCGAGACGGTTCAACTGAAAATTAAGAACTGCTTAAAAGATTATTATGAAAATCATGGAACAAAATTTGTTTTGTTAGGTGGTGATGATACGGTTGTCCCTGTAATGGGGTGTTATGTGAAAGTCGGGAATAGCATTGAGCAAAGAATGCCAACAGATTTGTTTTATGCATGTTTCGATAATAATTTTGAATGGAATGCTAATGGAAATGAACTATATGGAGAAGTAGATGATGACATAGATATGGCACCTGAAGTTTTTTTATCAAGAGTCCCAGTAAGAAGTGAAGATGATGTACGAGGATATTTATATAAAGTTCTCAACTATGAACAAGGCTTTACCACGAAAGAATGGAATAATAAGTTTTTGATGTGTGGAGTAGCAATAGTTGATACTCTTTTTGAAGATAATGGTGAAATGGTGAGTGACAGTCATTATAAAAGTGAGAGGCTATTTAGACGTATAAAACTCCATTTTAAGGGTGAGCGATATAGGTTTTACGATACTGGCACAGATTTTCCAGGTGGAGCAGATTACGACTGTAATGGTGTGAATCTTCAAGAACAATTATCTAAAGGTTATTCTTTTGTTGATGTAATGTCTCATGGCTCACCCGATTATTTTCATTTAGAAAATAATATGATTTATAAAGAAGAAGATGCCTTACAATTACGAAATAGTAAGCAAACGATAATTACAACAACAGCATGTAATACAAATGAATTTGATAATAAGTATTATGAACCTTGTTTAAGTGAAGCTTTTATTCGGAGTGAATATAGTGGTGTTATTGCATTTTTAGGATGTTCAAGAGTTGCATGGGGATATGCAGGAACAATGCTTGGGGGTTCTGAAATATATGATAGAGATTTCTATCTGTGTTTATTCAAAGGAAGCCAAGGAAGTAAAAGGTATGCAGAAGTTGTTGCTAATGCTAAGATAATGCACATTAATTATTCGATTACGGATGATCAAAATCGGTGGACTATGTTTGGACTCAATCCTGTGGGTGATCCAGAAATGCCAATATACACTCAAGAACCTAAAGAATTTGAAAATGTAAGTTTTGATTTTAATGGTGATAGCGTTGTTGTTGATGCAGGAATTGACGGATGTCGTATTTGTGTGATGAGTTCAGACTTAGGCAAAGCATATTATAATGTAGTTAAGGATGTACAAAAGTCAACTTTTTGTAATCTGTCTGATGGAGAGATTGATATTTGCATAACTCGTCCGGGATATATACCATGGCGATACATAGGGCATGTGAAGTACATTCAGAATGAAACAATAAATCGTGGAATTCTTTATAGTGGAAAAGATACGTCATTAATTGGCAGTGATGTGACAGACAATATTGAAAATGGACCTGTTATTATAGAAAATGGTGGAAAACTTGAATTTAAAAATGGGGGCAATGTCTTAATAGAAGGAGAATTTGAAGTTAAACAAGGAGGAGTACTTATTATAGAACCATCAAATCAATAAAATCATGAGAAAGTTATTAGTATTATTTTTTGTTATTCTCTTCGGAGGCATTCAGAGTGTTTCGTCCCAAATGGTCAAGGAGGGTCGTCAGTGGTCATACGTATATAGTGTTACGTACAGAGTTCATGGGAACACAGTGACGGCATATACTTTCTATAAGTATGAGTTTGACGGGACAATCGAACAGAACGGCAAAACGTATATGAAACTTTATGAGACAGAGTTGGATGAGTATGGTAGAGGGCATGGCCCTGAATATGTGCTGGGACTGCGTGAGGAGAACGGCCGCATATATGCAGACTCTGATGAATACATGAAAGTTGCAATAAATATCCATCCGGATACAGATTGGTTTGACACGTACGCAATGCCATATACAGTTACGGAAGACGGCGAGGTCATGCTGTATGACTTTACGCTGGACGACGGCGACTATTTTGGCGCGACTGATTTCTCAACCAAGTCATATATCAACGGAAAGACACGGATGACTCTGGCGAATGATGAGGAGTGTGACGTCTTTTCAGTTTGGAGGTTGTGGTATACAGGTTTTGAAGATGAAGAATATGATGAAAGCCTTTGGGATGGGAGCAGTTGGGATACGGTCATCTCCGATATCGGTTCGCAGACAACCTTAATAAATTGGCTAAATATGAGAGATCTCGCTTATAACGGCGATATTGTACGTGAATACCTTAATGTTTGCGTGGTGGGCAACGAACTGGTCTATAAGAATCCTCAATATGTCAAAGACGTGTTCTTCGACGATCTCGTTACGGGCATCGGCAGCGTCAAGTCTGACGCGGGTCGTGACGTTAAGCCTTGTCTCTACGACCTCAGCGGCAGGAAGGTTGACGGACGGCCTCGTCCGGGCGTGTATATAAAGGACGGCAGGAAGGTCGTGGTGAAATAATGTGTGTGATTAACCGCTAAAAAACAATCGCAATGAGAAAACTGTTATTGATGTTGCTCGTCGTCCTTTTCGGAGGCATGCAGAGCGTGTCGGCCCAAATGATGGTCAAGGAAGGCAATCTGTGGTCGTATGCACATAGTTTTATATATAGGGTTCATGGAAATACAGTTACGGTATATACGTTCTATAAGTGTGAGTTTGACGGGACAATCGAGCTGAACGGCAAGACGTATATGAAACTCTATGAGACAGGGTTGGATGAGTATGGAAGAGGGTATGGTCCTGATTATGTGCTGGGACTGCGTGAAGAGAACGGTCACGTGTATGCAGACTATGACGAATTCATGAACCTTTTTGGAGACTTTATAGACCCTGAAGCCAAATATTATGATTCTGCCATGCCATATACGGTTACGGAAGATGGTGAAGTATTGTTGTATGACTTTACGTTGAACGAAGGAGACTATTTTGGTCCTACCGACATATATGCCAAAACATATATTCATGGAAAAACTCAGAAAACAATGGAAAACGGTGAAGTATGTGACTTCTTTCATGTTTGGCGTTCTTACTATGAAGGTTTTGAAGATGAGGACTATGATGATTCGCTTTGGTCAGAAGGCGGTGAGTATGATACGGTAATATCCGGGATAGGTTCTTTAGAATGTTTGATAGATTGGTTGTTTCCCCGTATTTATCCGACAGATGGCAGCATGCCGAAAAATTGGCTTAATGTATTTATAGCAGACAATGAATTGGTCTATAAATCTTCCGACTATGTCAAAGACGTGTTCTTCGACGATCTCGTTACGGGAATCGGCAGCGTCAAGTCTGACGCGGGTCGTGACGTTAAGCCTTGTCTCTACGACCTCAGCGGCAGGAAGGTTGACGGACGGCCTCGTCCGGGCGTGTATATAAAGGACGGCAGGAAGGTCGTGGTGAAATAATGTGTGTGATTAACCGCTAAAAACAATCGCAATGAGAAAACTGTTATTGATGTTGCTCGTCATTCTCTTCAGAGGCATTCTGAGCGTATCGGCCCAAATGATGGTCAAGGAAGGCAATCAGTGGTCGTATTATACAATGAGTCGTGCTTACTATGAAAAAGAGTATGAATTGTATTTTTCTAAATATGAGTTTAAGGAATCGTATGAACTTAACGGAAAGACATATAATCGGCTTTATTACACTTCTTCAGATGAATATGGCAATATAGAAGAGCCGAAGCCTGTGTTGGGACTGCGCGAGGAAGACGGCCGGGTGTATGCTGATTATGACGAGTTCATGGATAACTCATCATTCTTGCCTGATGCTGAGAAAAGTGACATGCTCGCCATGGCACATACAGTAACGGAGGACAAAGAAGTGATACTATATGATTTTACATTGAGTGAAGGTGACTATTTCGGCCCTACGGATATTTTCGCCAAGACGTATGTCAAGAATAAGACAAAGATTCAGATGGAAAACGGAGAAGAACGTGACGTGTTTGAAATTTGGAGGGATATTGATTATGGATGGGAGAGTCATTACATTCCATCTGTATATTGGGAGTCGTTGATTTCGGGTATTGGTTCTGCCCGATATTTGATACATTGGCTCTGTATGATGGAGACGACTGGAGAACATATATACCATGAACTGCTGAATGTCTATGTGGAGGGAAATACATTGGTCTATAAAGCGCCTGAATACACAGGCGATGCAGAAACAGAAAACGAGTCATATACGACCTACAAGAAAGACCCGTTCTTCGGCAATCTCGTTACGGGCATCGGCAGCGTCAAGTCTGACGCGGGTCGTGACGTTAAGCCTTGTCTCTACGACCTCAGCGGCAGGAAGGTTGACGGACGGCCTCGTCCGGGCGTGTATATAAAGGACGGCAGGAAGGTCGTGGTGAAATAATGAGTGGGACTAACCGCTAAAAAACAATCGCAATGAGAAAACTGTTATTGATGTTGCTCACCAGCCTCTTCGGAGGCATTCAGAGCGTGTCGGCCCAATTGATGGTCAAGGAAGGCAATCAGTGGTCGTATTACACATGGTTGCAGCAATGGGAAGATAAAAGTATCAGCATGACATTTGAAAAGTATGAGTTAAAAGAGACATTTGAGCTTGATGGCAGAACCTACAACAGACTGTATCTGACACGCGTGGACGAAGACGGAAATGCCGGCGAACCGGAGCCGTTAATCGGATTGCGTGAGGAGAACGGGCGAGTATATGTCAATTATAACGAATATATGGCGGCATGGGGATCTTCTTCGGACATAGACGAGATGTATTATCTCAAAACGGAGATGGCAAGGAAATTATCCTTTACGACTTCACACTTGGTGCCGGAGAGTGGTTTGGAAATATGGATGTAGTGGACAAAATGATTGTAAGGAGTTGTGACAAGATGGTTATGGAATCTGGTAAAAAACGTAGCGTCTACAACATGGAGATGTCTTGGGGTGACGGAAGCTACGGTATCACATGGGGACGCATCCTCGAAGGAATCGGTGCGGTGGATATTCGCGGAGGACTTCTCAATTGGCTTGATTTTAGAATTTTCACTCCGAGCATTGTTGATAGAAAACAGCTGAATGTCTATGTGGAAGGAAATGCATTGGTCTATAAGGCGCCTGAATACGCAGGCGATGCGGAAAAAGAAATCGAGTCATATACGACCTACAAGAAAGACCCGTTCTTCGACAATCTCATCACAGGAATAAGCAGTGTCAAGTCTGACGCGGGTCGTGATGTCCAGCCTTGCCTTTACGACCTTAGCGGGCGGAAGGTTGAAGGTCGGCCGCGCGCGGGCGTATATATATAATAGTAAGAAGGTCGTTATAAAGTAACTGGTGTATCATAAATAGGTAAAACATCTGTTAAATATTCATAATACCAGACGTTTTATTAAACGGTAGCCACCGCCGTCTTAATTAAATACTGTACCTTTGCAGCCGATTTTCAATTAACATAAAGTCTAACTTTATTAATTTAACAATTTAATTAATTTTATGTCAGAATTAACAAACAAGGTAAAGCCGTTAGAGGACTTCAATTGGGACGAGTTTGAGAACGGCTCACACGTAAGCATCAGCAAGGAAGAACTTGACAAGGCTTACGACGAAACACTCAACAAGGTCAGCGAGCATCAGGTTGTTGATGGTACGGTGATTTCTGTTGACAAGAAAGAAGTTATTGTAAACATCGGTTACAAGAGCGACGGTATTATCCCCGCAAGCGAGTTCCGTTACAACCCCGAGCTCAAGGTGGGCGACGTTGTAGAGGTTTACGTAGAAAATCAGGAGGACAAGAAGGGCCAGCTGATTCTCTCTCACAAGAAGGCACGTCTGAGCAAGAGCTGGGAGCGTGTCAACGCTGCTCTTGACAACCAGGAAATCATACAGGGCTACATCAAGTGCCGCACTAAGGGCGGTATGATCGTAGACGTCTTCGGCATCGAGGCCTTCCTGCCCGGTAGCCAGATCGACGTTCACCCCATCCGCGACTACGACCAGTTCGTAGGCAAGACAATGGAGTTCAAGGTTGTGAAGATCAACCAGGAGTTCCGCAACGTCGTTGTTTCTCACAAGGCTCTCATCGAGGCTGAGCTGGAAGCACAGAAGAAGGAAATCATCTCTAAGCTGGAAAAGGGTCAGATTCTCGAAGGAACAGTCAAGAACATCACTTCCTACGGCGTATTCGTTGACCTCGGTGGTGTTGACGGACTCATCCACATCACAGACCTCTCTTGGGGCCGCGTAGACGATCCCCACAAGGTTGTCGAGCTCGACCAGAAGATCAACGTCGTTATCCTCGACTTCGATGACGAGAAGAAGCGTATCGCTCTCGGTCTGAAGCAGCTCACTCCCCATCCTTGGGACGCTCTCGACAGCGAGATCAAGGTCGGCGACCACGTTAACGGTAAGGTCGTTGTCATCGCTGACTACGGCGCATTCGTTGAGGTTCAGCCCGGCGTTGAGGGTCTCATCCACGTTTCTGAAATGTCTTGGAGCCAGCACCTGCGCTCAGCACAGGACTTCCTCAAGGTCGGTGACGAGATTGAGGCTGTCATCCTGACACTTGACCGCGAGGAGCGCAAGATGAGCCTTGGCATCAAGCAGCTGAAGGAAGATCCGTGGGAGACAATCGAAGTTAAATATCCCGTTGGCAGCAAGCACACCGCTAAAGTCCGCAACTTCACAAACTTCGGTGTATTCGTTGAGCTGGAAGAGGGCGTTGACGGCCTGATTCACATCAGCGACCTGTCTTGGACAAAGAAGGTTAAGCATCCGTCTGAGTTCACCCAGGTTGGCGCAAGCATCGACGTTGTCGTTCTCGACATCGACAAGGAGAACCGTCGTCTGAGCCTCGGCCACAAGCAGCTGGAGGACAATCCTTGGGATGTATTCGAGGGTGAGTACACCGTCGGCAGCATCCATCAGGGCAAGATTACCGAGCTGCTCGAAAAGGGTGCCGTGGTTTCTCTGGGCAAGGACGTTGAAGGCTTCGCCACTCCGAAGCACCTCGTTAAGGAAGACGGCACACAGGCCGCTCTCGGTGAGGAGCTTCCCTTCAAGGTAATCGAGTTCAACAAGGACAGCAAGCGCATCATCCTTTCTCACAGCCGCACCTTCGAGGATGCACAGCGTGAGGAGAGAAAGGCTGCTAAGAAGCCGCGTGCAAAGAAAGAAGACACTGTCAAGATTGAGAACCAGCCCGCAGCCACCACTCTCGGTGACATCGACGTTCTGGCTCAGCTGAAGGCTCAGCTGGAGAAAGGCGAATAATCAGAAGTCCCCGTCTCTAAGCAGACATAACAACAATTAAAACGAGGCCGGCATCCTGTATAGGTGTCGGCCTCGTTTCGTTTTATGGTGGCAGGATTGTTCATCCGTGTCATCTCCTGCGCCGGAACTCCGAGCAGGTGATGGCAGTGGCTATGGCCACGTTCAGGCTCTCGGCGGTGTCTCCGGAACTGAAAGCCGGTATGAGCAGACGGCGGTTGACGCGGCGGCGAATTTCGGGCGATATGCCGTTGCCCTCATTGCCCATCACTATCAGTCCGTTGCGGCTGAGCTGCTGCGCATAGATGTCGGAACCGTCGAGCAGGGTTCCGTAGACAGGCACGCTGTCGTCAAGGCTGTCGAGAAGTTCTACAAGGTCTGTATAGATGACGTTAACCCTCGCGATGCTGCCCATCGTGGCCTGCACGACCTTCGGATTGTAGAGGTCGGCGGTGTCCATGCTGCAGAATATGTCGCCGATGCCGAACCAGTCGGCAATGCGTATGATTGTCCCAAGATTGCCCGGGTCCTGAACACCGTCAAGAACGAGGCTGAGCCGTCCGGCAATGTAACCGGCGTCCGGCATGCGGACAGAAGGAACGGGAAAGAGAGCCAGCACCTGCTGGGGAGTGGTCAGAAAACTGATTTTGCGCAGTTCCTCTTCCGTTACCTGAATGACGCGCGGCCCTACCGCATCGTCTACGGCCTTCATATCGGCCGGGCATGAGGCTGATAGCCACTCTTCCGTGGCTATGACGAGCGTCGGGCGGCGCAATCTCATGAGGTCACCGACCACCTTCGGCCCTTCCGCGACAAAAAGTCCTTCCTTTCGCCGGTTTTTCTTCGTATCCAAAGAACGGACCAGTTTCACTATGCTTTTGCTTATCATGACTGACTGTTTTGAAAAAAAATCATCTAATATTCAGCAAAGTTACGAATAAAGTTTTAACTTTGCAACCCCAAACATGATTAATGCGACAGTCTAAATACATATATATCATCTTCCTGACAGTCCTCATGTCCGCCTGTTCCGTGACGAAATATGTCCCCGACGGCGGCTATCTGGTGGACAATGTCGACGTGAAGACGGACGCCAAAAGGAAAGACATCAACACGGGCAACCTGAAATCGTACGTCAGACAGAAGGGCAACTCGCGCTGGTTCTCAGCCGTGAAGATTCCGCTGGCCACATATTCGCTGTCCGGACGGGACAGCACGAAATGGATAAACCGGACACTGAAAGCCATGGGGGAGCCGCCGGTGCTCTACGACTCGCTGCGCACGGTACAGTCGTGCAACGACCTGCGCGCGGAACTGAGAAACGAAGGCTATCTCAGCGCCGACGTTGAGGTGAAGACAAAACGGAAGGGAAAGAAGATTGACCTGACATACATACTCCATCCGGGCGACGCCTACTATATTAATAATGTGGAATATGACATACGCGACTCTGTCATTGCCCGGCTGCTCCATACGGACAATCCGGCCAACAGGAAGCTGAAGACGGGAATGAAGTTCAATGTCGACGCACTCGACCGTGAGCGCAAGCGGCTCACGGAAATCATCGTAAACAAAGGCTACTACCGCTTCCACAAGGAGTTCATCACATACAGGGCCGACACCGTGGCAGGGTCGAAGGACATCGACGTCACGCTGACGCTCAATCTGTATCGGACCAACCATATCGCGGACACGCTGCACACATGCTATACGATTCGCAATGTGACATACGCAAGCGGAGATGCCGACGATGACGTCATACATCTGCGCCCGAACGTGATGAAGAACAACACGTTCATCGAAAGCAACGACCTCTATTCCAGCAAGGACCTGCAGAAGACATACAACCACTTCGGACGGCTGCAAGCCATCAAGTACACGAATATCAGCTTCAAGGAAGTGCCCGACAGCAACATGCTGGACTGTGACATACAGATAAGCACGAACAAGCCGAGCACAATCAGTTTCCAGCCGGAAGGGACAAATACGGCCGGAGATTTCGGCGCGGCAGCAACGCTGACATATCAGAACCGCAACATGTTCCGCGGGTCGGAGGTGTTCAGCATCGAACTGAGAGGCGCCTATGAGGCAATAAAGGGTCTGGAAGGATATGCAAACGAGAATTTTGAGGAGTACAGCGTGGAGACACGCCTCATGTTTCCACGCTTCATAGCACCGTTTCTCTCACGCGGCTTCCGCCGGAGAAACACGGCGACATCAGAGGTCTCGCTGCTCTACGACCTGCAGAACAGGCCGGAATATCACAGGCGCGTCCTCTCACTGGCCTGGCGCTACAAGTGGAATGACACAAACCATCATGACAAATACCAGATTGACCTGCTCGACCTGAACTATGTCTTCATGCCCTGGATTTCGGGAAAGTTCCGTGAGGATTATCTGGACAACGCCAACAGCAGGAACGCCATCCTGAGATACAACTACGAAGACCTCTTCATCATGAAGTTCGGCTTCGGATTCTCCTACAACAACGGACTCTATGCGCTGAAGGCAAACATTGAGACGGCCGGCAATCTCTTGAACGCGGGTGCCGGAATGCTGAAATTCTCAAAGAATGAACTGGGTATGTACAAACTGTTCAACATCGCCTTTGCACAATATGTCAAAGGTGATTTCGACTATACCCACAACATAAGATTCGACTATAACAACGCACTTGTGTTCCACTTCGGCCTCGGCATAGCCTATCCTTACGGCAACAGCAACATCCTTCCGTTTGAGAAGCGTTACTTCTCGGGCGGGGCGAACAGTGTGAGAGGATGGAGTGTGAGAGGACTCGGACCGGGAAAATATACGGGACGGGACGGCAACATCGATTTCATCAACCAGACCGGAGACATGAAGGTGGACCTGAACATGGAATACCGCGCCCATCTGTTCTGGAAACTGAACGGAGCCTTGTTTGTCGACGCGGGAAATATCTGGACGCTACGCAGCTATGAGGAACAGCCGGGAGGCGTGTTCAAGTTCAGTGAGTTCCTAAAAGACCTGGCCGTCAGCTATGGCTGGGGAGTGCGTTTCAATTTCGATTATTTCATCCTGCGCTTCGATTTCGGCATGAAAGCCATAGATCCGGCACGGGAAGACCACAGAGGCCACTACCCTTTGCTCCATCCACGGCTCAGCCGAGACCTCACTTTTCACTTCGCAGTGGGCCTTCCATTCTGACAAGCCATCGGTCCTGACGACGGACCATCGGCAGCCGGAACACGGCTTCGTCGGCGATATGGCCCGGACGGCCGATGCTGTCCATGCTCATGAAGCCGCTGACGGACAAGGTCACAATGACCGTACTGTCGTTTTGGGTGTCTATGGCGTTAACTTCAACCTCTGCTGCATGACCGTAGGAGCGCAGAACAATCAGGTCTGCCTCACTTACATTTGACGCTACATAGCCAATCCATTTCCGGCCTTCCGGTGTAGAATGGTCTGACGCGGCATGGAAATCGAAGTTGAAGTAATTCTCAGCAAAGGCAAGGGCATCCTTGCGGATGCCATCATCGGCATCTGAAGAAATATCACAAGCTGCAAAAAAGAATGTGGCTATAGCCGCAAATAATCTGAAATTCATGTCTGACATCCTTTATCGTTCAGGCCCGTTCCTACCGGATTGCATCAGGATAAAACCGGAAGCGAACCCGCAAGAACCAGGACTGCCATTCTCTTGAGGCGCAACTCTGACATCACGGCGACATTGTCACGCTGCCGCGACGGAGCAGGACAGGTATCGTAACCAAACAGACGTAACGCCAAAATCTTTGCAAAGATAGCCAATTTCATTTGGTTTTCACATAGTTTTTTCTTACTTTTGCACAAAATAATAACGAAATGCTGAAATTTATATCCTTTGGCAGCGGAAGCAGCGGTAATTGCTATTACCTGTTCACCGCAACGGATGGATTACTCATAGACACAGGAATAGGTATCAGAACTCTGAAAAAGTATTTTAAGGATTACGGACTGAGCCTGTCTTCGGTCCACAATGTACTTATAACCCATGACCATGCCGACCATGTCAAGTCCGTTGGATGTCTGAGCGGAGACTATAATCTGCCTGTATATACAACACCCGAAGTGCATCAGGGCATCGGACGCAATTATTGTGTGCAAAGGAAAATCAATCAGGAACATATAAGATATGTCGCCAAGGGCGAGACTCTCACGCTTGGAGATTTTAGGATTACGCCGTTCGGTGTACCTCATGACAGTGCCGATAACGTAGGTTACTGCATTGAATGTGAAGGCGTGACGTTCTGTCTGATAACGGACGCCGGCAGCATCACGGACGAAATGAAGACGTTCATCGGCAAGGCCCACTATCTCGTCATTGAGGCAAACCACGACGAAGAAATGCTGAAAAACGGTCCTTATCCGCAGCATCTCAAAAGAAGGATACTGAGCGGCAACGGACATCTGAGCAACACGGCCTGCGGAACGGCCCTCGTCGAGAACATGACGGAGAGGCTGCACGGCGTCTGGCTCTGTCATCTCAGCGAGGACAACAACCATCCGGAACTGGCCCGCAAGACCGTTGAGACCATTCTCAGCAGCCACGGCGTCATCGCCGGAACGGACATAAAACTGGAAGTCCTCAAGCGCAAGGTTCCGAGCGGGATTTATGAACTGACACTGTAGAAAAGCTTCCATATCCGAACAACAGAGATCACGACAGATGGAATTGAAAGAGATACTGGGAAAACTCCATATTGAGGAGTTGAATGAGATGCAAAAGGAGGCATACGCCAATGTCCGCGATACGGACAAGGACGTTGTCATTCTGTCGCCGACGGGAACGGGAAAGACTCTCGCCTACCTGCTCCCGCTGGTGGAGCTACTAGACCCGACGGACGACAGGGTTCAGGCAGTGGTGGTTGTGCCCGGACGTGAGCTTGCCTTACAGTCAGACAACGTCCTGAAAGGAATGGGATGCGGCATCAGGTCGCTCTGCTGCTACGGCGGACGCACGGCGATGGAAGAGCATCGGACAATCCGCCAAAAGCTGCCGCACGTCATATTCGGCACTCCGGGACGCCTCAACGACCATCTAGACAAAAACAATATCTCACCCTACGGAATACGCTTTCTCGTCATCGACGAATTTGACAAATGCTTACAGATGGGATTTCTCGACGAAATGTCACGGCTGATAAAGAAGCTCCCCGGTGTGAGACGCAGGATTTTGCTGTCCGCCACGGACACCATCCAGATTCCGGATTTCGTCCGCATGGACAAAACCGTCAGAATTGACCATCAGAAGAAGGACGGACATGTGTCCGACAGAGTGTCTATATATAAGGTATGCAGTCCAACGAAGGACAAGCTCGAAACTCTATATAACCTGCTGTGCTCACAGGGAGACCGCAGCTCGATTGTATTCATGAACTATCGGGACAGCGTGGAGCGCACGGCGGACTACCTGAAAAGCAAAGGATTTTCCGTCAGCCATTTCCATGGCGGAATGGACCAGAAGGAACGGGAAGACGCCCTCTATAAGTTCAGCAACGGCTCGGCAAACGTTTTCGTTTCAACGGACTTGGCCTCGCGTGGACTTGACATTCCTGATGTCGACAACATCATCCACTATCATCTGCCGCAAACAGAAGACAGCTATATACACCGTGTCGGACGCACGGCACGCTGGGAAGCGGACGGACAGGCTTTCTTTGTCCTCGGTCCGGATGAATATATCCCAGAATTTGTCAAAGACGACATTAAGAATATCGACATTCCGGCCAGCGGGCAAACACCGGTTGCGGCAAGAATGGCGACTATATATATAGGTAAGGGCAAGAAAGACAAGCTCAGCAAAGGCGACATTGTCGGGTTCCTGTGCAAGAAAGGCGGACTCGCCCCGACGGAGATAGGACGCATCGACGTCAAGGACCGCTATACTTACGCAGCTATCGCAAGAGACAAGGTCAAAGCCGTATTGGACCGAACACGCGGAGAGAAGATAAAAGGAATAAAAACAATTCTCGAAATTGTCATATAGCTAAAAACAACGGCTCTTACCTACATTTCTGCTAAAATATTTTGCCAAATGGAATAAAAAGTGTAACTTCGCACTCAGAATTTATAAACATATAAATAACAATCAAATGAAGAAATACAACTTTAATGCAGGTCCTTCTATGCTTCCCCGCGAAGTGATAGAGAATACCGCTAAGCAGTGTTTAGACTTCAATGGTTCCGGCCTTTCCCTTATGGAAATCAGCCACCGTGCAAAAGACTTTCAGCCAGTTATTGACGAGTCAGTTGATCTTATCAAAGAACTGCTTCAGATACCGGAAGGCTATTCCGTGATATTCCTTGGTGGCGGTGCCTCGCTCGAATTCTGTATGATTCCATACAACTTCCTCATCAACAAGGCCGCTTATCTCAACACCGGCACTTGGGCAAAGAAGGCAATGAAGGAAGCCAAATTGTTCGGCGAGGTTATTGAAGTTGCTTCATCTGCTGATGCCAACTACACTTTCATTCCCAAAGGATGGACATGTCCCGACGACGTGGATTATCTGCACATCACAACAAACAACACTATATACGGCACGGAAATTCGCAAGGAACTTGACGTCAATGTCCGCATGATTGCAGACATGTCGTCCGACATCTTCAGCCGTCCGGTCGACGTAAGCAAGTACGACTGCATCTACGCCGGCGCACAGAAGAATCTGGCCATGGCCGGTGTGACACTGGTCATCGTCAAGGATGACACTCTCGGCAAGGCTCCGCGTCAGATACCAACAATGCTCGACTACCGCACACACGTCGAGAAAGGTTCTATGTTCAACACACCGCCAGTTGTCCCCATCTATTCAGCTTTGGAGACTCTCCGCTGGATAAAGAAGAACGGCGGTCTGGAGGCTATGGACAAGCTGGCGCAGCAGCGTGCTGAAATCCTCTACAGCGAGATTGACCGCAACAAGCTGTTCCGCGGCACAGTCAAGGAGGAAGACCGCTCTGTCATGAACATCTGCTTCGTAATGAACGACGAATATGCCGAACTCGAAAAACCGTTCTTCGAGTATGCGACGTCAAAGGGAATGGTCGGCATAAAGGGCCACCGCAGTGTCGGCGGTTTCCGTGCAAGCTGCTACAACGCCCAGACAATAGAGGGAGTGAACGCGCTTGTACAATGCATGAAAGAGTTTGAAGCTCAGCATTAATAAGAACTTATAATGAGGGCGTGCCATAAACCAAAAGGTTTTGGCAGGCCCTCTTTTCGTTTTATAACAATCCAAATTCAGTTTAGAACAACCCATAAAAGAAAAATATAATATTATGAAAGTATTAGTAGCAACAGAAAAGCCATTCGCTTCAACAGCCGTTGAAGGAATACGAAAAGAAATAGAAAATGCCGGTCACGAACTGGTATTATTGGAAAAATACACCGAAAAGGCCCAGCTTTTGGATGCTGTCAAGGATGCTAACGCAATGATTGTGCGTTCAGACAAAGTGACTCCCGATGTCCTTGACGCTGCCACAAACCTCAAGATTGTTGTCCGTGCCGGTGCCGGATATGACTCAATCGACACGGCATACGCAAAGGAGAAAGGTGTCATTGTCGAGAACACTCCCGGTCAGAACGCCAATGCCGTAGCCGAGCTGGTGTTCGGTATGCTCGTCTACGCCGTACGCAGCTTCTATAACGGCAAGGCTGGCACAGAGCTGTTCGGCAAGAAACTCGGTATTCTGGCCTTCGGAAACGTCGGCCGCAACGTCGCACGCATCGCCAAGGGCTTCGGTATGGACGTCTACGCATACGACGCCTATTGCCCAAAAGAGGCCATCGAGAAAGAAGGCGTCAAGGCTGTGGCTGACCAGAACGAACTATTCAAGACATGCGATATCGTGTCACTCCACATCCCTGCAACCGCCGAAACCAAGGAGAGTATCAACTACGCTATGGTCGGTCAGATGAAAAAAGGCGGTATTCTCATAAATACGGCCCGCAAGGAAGTCATCAACGAAAGCGAATTGCTCAAACTGCTTGCCGAGCGCACAGACCTGAAGTATGTGACAGACATCAAACCGGACGCCGACGCAGAGTTCGCTAAGTTTGAAAGCCGCTATTTCAGCACACCCAAGAAGATGGGAGCACAGACAGCCGAGGCTAACACCAACGCCGGCATCGCCGCTGCAAAGCAGATCAACTCCTTCTTCGCAACGGGAGACACCAAGTTCCAAGTAAACAAATAAAAATCCGTTATGGCAAAAGTAAAACCATTCAAAGGCATACGTCCTCCCAAAGAACTGGTCGAGAAGATTGAGTCACGCCCGTATGACGTGCTCAACTCCGAGGAAGCTAGAGCCGAAGCCGGGGACAACGAGATGAGCCTCTACCACATCATAAAGCCCGAAATCGACTTCACTCCGGACACAAGCGAATACGACCCGCGTGTCTATGAGAAGGCCGCAGAGAACTTCCAGAAGTTTCAGGACAAGGGCTGGCTCAAGCAGGATGAGAAGGAGCAATACTACATATACGCCCAGACCATGAACGGCAAGACGCAGTATGGTCTCGTCGTCGGAGCTTTCGTGGACGACTATCTCAACGGAGTCATCAAGAAGCACGAGCTCACCCGTCGTGACAAGGAGGAAGACCGAATGAAGCATGTACGTGTCAACAACGCCAACATCGAACCGGTGTTCTTCGCCTACCCCGACAATGCAGTGCTGGACGCCCTCATCGGCAAATACAAGGCGACCGAACCGGAATATGATTTCATTGCCCCCATTGACGGATTCCGTCATCAGCTCTGGATTGTCAGCGACGACAACGACATCAAGACCGTCACGGACGAGTTTGAGAAGATGCCGTATCTCTATATCGCCGACGGTCACCACCGCTCTGCCGCGGCCGCTTTGGTCGGCGCAGAGAAGGCCAAGCTGAATCCCAACCATACGGGAACAGAGGAGTATAACTACTTCATGGCCGTATGTTTTCAGGCTTCCCAGCTCACCATCCTCGACTACAACCGCGTCGTCAAGGACCTCAACGGCATGTCATCGGAAGAGTTCCTCAATGCGCTGACAACGAATTTCACCGTAGAGGACAAGGGCACGGAAATCTACAAGCCGGCCAAGCTCCACGAATTCTCGCTCTATCTCGACAGCCATTGGTACAGCCTCACGGCCAAGGACGGCACGTATGACAACAACGACCCCATCGGAGTGTTGGACGTTGACATTTCGAGCCGCCTCATACTCGACGACATTCTCGGCATAAAAGACCTCCGCAGCGACAAGCGCATCGACTTCGTCGGCGGCCTGCGCGGTCTTGGCGAGCTGAAGCGTCGTGTGGACAGCGGTGAGATGCGCATGGCACTGGCCTTATATCCGGTATCCATGCAGCAGATCATGGACATCGCCGACAGCGGAAAAATCATGCCGCCAAAGGCGACATGGTTTGAACCGAAGCTCCGTTCCGGCCTCATCATTCACAAGTTGGCATAATCCTGACGTCGCGTCACCTCTCAACCGGAGGCATACGCACAGAATTTACCACAACGAAGAAATGACCGACGAATATAAGACAATATCGAACATAGGCGAGGGATATTACTCCGAGAAAAGGAGTAAGTTCCTCGCCTTTTCCCATCATGTAACTTCCGTTGACGAAATTACGGAAATTCTGGATACATACCGGAAGAAGTATTATGACGCCCGGCATGTCTGCTACGCCTACATGCTCGGTCCCGACAGGGCAACGTTCAGGGCCAACGACGACGGCGAGCCGAGCAGCACGGCCGGCAAGCCCATCCTCGGCCAGATCAACAGCAACGGGCTCACGGACATTCTCATTGTCGTCGTGCGATACTACGGTGGAGTAAATCTCGGTACCGGCGGGCTAATAGTAGCCTATAAAGCGGCCGCGGCAGACGCCATCAGCCATTCCGACATCATCACCAAACAGGTTGAGGAAGAAGTCGTCTACAACTTCCCATACGTCATGACCAACGACGTCATGCGCGTGATAAAGGAAATGTCACCCCGCATCGTCTCACAGACATACGACAACACCTGTGAAATCAGATTGGCCATCCGTAAATCGGAAGCAGAGCGGCTACGTGAAAGATTAAACAAATTATCTTTCGAATAAATTTTGCGGTTAAGAAAAAATACATTAACTTTGCAACCGCAAACAGGAAAGTTGGCAGAGTGACCGAATGCGCTGGACTCGAAATCCGGTATACCCATTGCGGGTATCGGGGGTTTGAATCCCTCACTTTCCGCAAGAAAGCAAAAAGGAATGTCATAACGACATTCCTTTTTTCATTTCATCCGCTTATGGCATTTCCGGAGCAATCCGTAAATACGGGGAAAGGCGTCCGGCCGTCAGTCGGCATCCTTCCTCTCCCACCCTTTCACAAACTTCATTTCGTGCAGAATCTTCCTCTGCCGTTTCTTCATATAAGGACTTGGAGAAGCTGAATTGAATTTCAGAGGGTTCGGCAGCGTCGCCGCAATCAGCGCACACTGTTCCCGCGTCAGTTCCTGAGCACGACAATGGAAATGCCATTCCGCCACGGCGTCAGCCCCATAGATACCGCGTCCCATCTCGATAGAGTTGAGATAAACCTCCATGATGCGCTCCTTGCTCCAGAAAATCTCTATGAGGAAAGTGAAATAAGCCTCCAGTCCCTTTCTCACCCACGTACGTCCGGGCCAAAGAAAAACGTTCTTCGCCGTCTGCTGCGAAATTGTGCTGGCTCCCAGTTTGCGCTTAGCGCCACGCTTAGCGTTTGTCTTCACAGCATGTTCAATGGCCTGAAAATCAAAACCATGATGGTCCATGAAGCGCTGGTCCTCACTGGCCATAACTGCGACGGGCAGTTCCGCAGAAATCTTGTTCATCGGAACCCACCTGTGCCTCAGACGTATGTCATCACCGGCAGCTATCTGCTGGCCGACACGGATGAACATCAGCGGCGTGAAATAGACCGGAACGAACCGCAGAGCTATAACCGAAAGAATGGTGGAAGCCAAAAAGGCAACCACCATCCATCGCAATATCATACGTATTCTTTTTAGGATAATCATACGATATATGTCTTTTTTGACAGGAATAAATTCATATCCTGACTGCGTAAGACTTCCGCCCGATTATTTGAGAGTTCCGTTCTCAGCAGCCTGAATCATCTGCTGGCTTGCATACATGATGATTTCCACACGACGGTTCTGAGCCTGACCGGCAGCTGTAGAGTTGTCGGCAACGGGGTTGTCCTGACCATAACCGTTCACGCTCTTAATCTGAGAAACGGGAACACCGAGACCCTGAAGATATGAAGAAACGGCAGTTGCGCGGTCCACTGACAGCGACTGGTTCTTCAGGATGCTCTGCTCCGGTGTGCTGTTCTTCCATCCCTGATTGTCTGTATAGCCGTGGATAGCCACGTCACAGTCAGAGTTGTTCTTCAGCACCTGAGAGAACTGCTGGAGCGAAGTCTTGGCCGTAGCAGCCAGAGTTGACGAACCTGTACCGAAAAGGATACCGGAGTCAAACGTAACCTTAACGGCCTGCAGACCGTTAGCGTCGGTGATCTGCTGTACCTGAGCGTTCTGAACAGCCTCAGCCTCCTTCTTGGCCTTGTCCATACGGTTACCGATGATAGCACCGGCACCGGCACCTACTGCGCCACCGATGGCAGCACCGACAGCTGTGTTACCTGCAATCTTACCGATTATAGCTCCGAGAACGGCACCACCGCCGGTTCCGATAGCTGCACCCTTCTGTGTGTTGTTACATCCTGCCATGACGATTCCGAGGCAGAGAGTCAGAGTAATTACCTTAAATTTCTTCATTTGTTTGATATTTTATAATGTTAAACTTGCATTTCGCAATGCAAAGGTAATCTATTTATTCAAATATCATATCAATTACAAGTTTTTTTTGTAATTTTGCAGTCATATTTTGAGAAAATAAACATTAAGTATGGCTAAAGAATTAAAGGAACTAACAAAACGGGCCGACAACTACAGCCAGTGGTATAACGACTTGGTTGTAAAGGCCGATCTGGCGGAGCAGTCTGCTGTCAGAGGATGTATGGTTATCAAACCCTACGGTTATGCAATTTGGGAGAAGATGCAGCACCAGCTTGACGACATGTTCAAGCAGAACGGAGTGCAGAACGCTTATTTCCCGTTGCTGATACCGAAGTCGTTCCTTTCAAAGGAGGCAGAACACGTCGAGGGTTTTGCCAAAGAGTGTGCCGTGGTGACCCACTACCGTCTGCGCGCCAAGGAAGACAAGAGCGGCGTCGAGGTTGATCCGTCGGCACGTCTGGAAGAGGAGCTCATCATCCGCCCCACATCCGAGACAATCATTTGGAATACATATAAAAATTGGATACAGTCATGGCGCGACCTGCCACTGATGTGCAACCAGTGGTGCAACGTCATGCGCTGGGAGATGCGCACACGTCCATTCCTCCGCACCAGCGAATTCCTCTGGCAGGAAGGCCACACGGCCCACGCCACACGCGAGGAGGCAGAGGCAGAGGCCCAGAAGATGCTCCACGTCTATGCAGACTTCGCCGAGAAGTGGATGGCCGTGCCCGTGCTTCAGGGTGTGAAGAGCGAGACCGAGCGTTTCGCCGGCGCACTTGACACATACACCATCGAGGCCATGATGCAGGACGGAAAGGCTCTCCAAAGCGGAACGAGCCACTTCCTCGGCCAGAACTTCGCAAAAGCGTTCGACGTCACCTATCTTAATAAGGACAACCGCCCCGAATACGTATGGGCAACGTCATGGGGAGTGTCAACCCGTCTCATCGGCGCACTCATCATGACCCACTCCGACGACAACGGTCTCGTCCTGCCTCCGCGTCTCGCCCCGATTCAGGTCGTCATCATACCCATCACCAAGGGTGCCGACCAGCTCGCTGCCATCACCGAGCGCCTCACACCGGTCATCGACGCCCTGCGCACAGCCGGCATCAGCGTGAAGTATGACGATGCCGACAACAAGCGCCCGGGATTCAAGTTCGCCGACTATGAGCTAAAGGGTGTACCCGTACGTCTCGTCATGGGAGGCCGCGATCTGGAGAACAACACCGTCGAAGTCATGCGCCGCGACACGCTCGATAAGGAGACAGTGTCAATGGACGGCATCGTTGAATATGTAGAAAAACTGCTCGAAGACATCCAGAACAACATCTTCGAGAAGGCACGCAAATACCGCGACGAGCACGTCTACGAATGTGACAACTACGAGGAGTTCAAGGAGAAAGTCAAGAACGGCGGCTTCTTCCTCTGCCACTGGGACGGCACAGCCGAGACCGAGGCAAAAATCAAAGAAGAGACTCAGGCCACCATCCGCTGCGTTCCGTTCGCTTACGAACAGACTCCGGGTGTCGACATGGTCAGCGGAAAGCCCGCCAAGTGCCGCGTGATCATCGCCCGAAGCTATTAAGCAAAGCCCTTTCCGACAAAACGGGAAGGAACTATGACACCAATGAGGGTGTGTCAGAATACTGTTCATTAAAGCCGAGACGTCATTCCCGCTACAACACCAACGAACAGCATTTTGATACACCCTCGTTTTATATGGCCACTGATTTGTGGCCAAACCATGATTATATTTTATTGTATTGCTGTCCGGTAAATGGTATCCATGCCGTGGATTACACTCTACCGTATGGAAATAATCCGCGGCATGGATACCATTTGCCGGACAGCAATATCAATAAATACTATTTGCAATACACTTTACGTACTGTGCCATCACCCATCTTCATCAGCACAAGTCGGCCACTGGAAGGACGGTCAAGTGGTTTGCCATCCAAACTATAATATGAAACATTATCATCAACATCCGAATGAACTTCATGTATACCAGTAGCTTGAATTATAACAATCTTGCTGATTTCATCCGCTTCCTCATAATTCTTGTTGCCGGGCTGATAAGCCGTAATAGCTACAGTTGCCGGTTTCAGAATATAGGCATACTGCATATCCCCCTGTGATGCAATCAATACCGACGTCTGATCAGAAGATCTATATTTCACAGGCATACCGGAAGAACAAGTCGCTGTCAGCTCTATCATGCCTCCAACTTCTGCATCAGCAAAATCCTGATCCCAAACAATCTTTTGAGGAGCTTTATCTATAGTAAGCGTGCCATGCTGAAATGTTATAGCGTAATTCTTCGCGTCGGAACCAGAACAATAAATGGGATATGTCCCCGCATCACTCTCAGATGTCGCAAGTGTACTCAAAACCGGTTTCGTCACTAAAACTTCCTCGGTCTCGCCATTCTTAAAACCGATAATAGTTTCAGTCAGTTCGGGGTTTTCTTCTCCATAATATCGCCGAGCATTATTTGCAATGACTGTCAACGGCGCTTTTGTTATTGTATAGGAACATGGTATCTCCACCGTTGCACTCCAATCAGCATTGGAAAACGTTACATCCACATTCATGCTATATGAACCGGCATCTTTGGGCGTTGTATCTTCGTCAAAAGAGACGTTAAAGCCATCGACATTATTTTTATAAGACAACTCTGGTGTACACCCCGTATATTCAAGTGATGTCTCATTGAATGTAAGTATGGGCTGCAAATTATAGCCAGCCAAAATGGTCTTATATCGTTGAGGGTCCGGAACATAAATCACTTCTGGCTTATAAGTAACAGTATTTATCATCTCTCCTAAAACATTTGAGAATAAATACAGTTCACATCCAGAGCCCAATCCTCTTACATTTATTGTCTTTATACTATTCCCCAAAAACATTGTCTTAATTTTTTTACCAAATGTTTTTTCACCAATAGTTGTCACACCATTGCCAACAACTAACGTATCCAAAGAATTACAGTTATAGAATATCTCTGTTCCTAAACTCGTGACATTATCCTCAATTATAAAAGATTTCAAACTCTCACAGTAAGAAAAAGCCCTCCAACCAATACTCTCAACTTGCTTCATTCCGTAAACATGCTCCAACGCACGACAGCCCCAGAATTGAGAATTATTAATTCTTGTCACGCTATTAGAAATGTACACAGAACGTAATGTCGGATGTTCATGAATCGTATAACTATAATCGTTTCCTTTTAAATTTCTTCCAATATATATAGAATCTAATTGAGGAGTATCGCCAAATGCACTATATAACGTTAAATCTTCTTCCCCGTCTTCAAAGGTTATTGTTTTCAAAGAAGAGCAACCTGTAAAAGAACATTGCGTTACACTTCCTGGTATCTTAACATCTGTCAAGGATGGGCAATTAGTAAGACCTACATATTTAATATTACGTGGCAGATTTATTTCTTTAAGCAACACACAACCAGAAAAAGCACCATATTCTATTCTTTCTATAGATTCCGGTAGGGATATAGACGTCAATGCCGTACACCCAGAAAATGCACTAGAACCTATTTCCGTCACGGTATATTCAACACCTTGATAAACAACTTTTTCAGGAATAACAATATCTCCTGAATAAACAGGAGTCTTTGAGTCATAATACGAAACATAACAAGTAAAGTCCGTTCTTGACTTTATCTTATAGAAGATCCCATCCACCGTAAAATCATAAGCATACGAGCATAATGTTGTCATCATAAAAACAACATAAAGTAACAATTTCTTTTTCATATCTATAAAGTTTTAAAAATTAAATATTCATCAGAACAAGTCCTTTGACAATACGGAAGGACAGACACATTTATCAGCCAATGCCTCATTATGACGAAACCTGCTTTGAAGAGCCTTAACATTAAGCTCGACACGAGATGCAGAACCTACATACACCGCCTTGAAGGCTTCTACAGGAACTTTTGTCTTCAAGAATGGTATCAAAGTCCCATCATTAGCACACCGACATAAAACATGTTTGCCATCCGGGGCATATTCAATAAGTCGGATTTCATTCTCAAAAGCAAAGTCCTTTGTCTTAATAAATGGAGCAAGTACATTAGCGAAAGAAGACAGATACGTCAACTTCAATTTAAACAACTCCATCTTGTCTGGTTTTTCTTTGGCCTCTTTGCTATATTTTTGATATGTTTCCTTCAATACTTTCATACAAGAATCATCTAAAGAATCATCATAACTGACATCAAACACGTTTATATGTCTGTCAACTTCAACATGCGAATCTCTTGGTATCAAAGCTGGAATATATTTATAGTCATTTTCTTTAAAGACAAGACAGACCCCACGTCCCTTGTCGCCATATCTATCCCACAACATCGGGTCTTCCTTAGATTTCGAAAAAGAAACAATAAATGGAGTTTCGTTGTTTAGCATCAGATTATTGATGAACTTCTTTTGAAATTCCACTTCTTTCTCGCGCGTCTTAGCCACTTTCCATATTTGGGACACCCTTAGGTTCTCTGGCAATTGCATTTCATTCTCCATCATTGGAAGATAGTTCTCCATCAATACGTCATATCCATGATAGAACTCACTTGAATCATTCATATAGAAGATGCTGCTGGCCCAAAACTCAAATTCCTTTGAACCGTTTTTCTCGAATGTGTCCAACATATTAAGGAAACATTCCATTGAGGTATAATGATATATCAATTCCTCCATAATATATTTTAAATTTGCCGGTCACATCTCCAAATGACCGAGATTAACAATGAGATAAAGCATATATACAAAAAAAGCGTGGAGAACATACCTGTCACTCGCTCCGCTTCTTGAGGCCTTCGCATTGCCCGGTATAGTAGAACGAGCAACGCAGAACCCACGCCGATGAATTTATATAGTTCCATATACCTGCACCTACCACATGTTCACATTGATAAATCAATGCAAATCGACAGAGATATGCAAGCATAAGGATGTCTATAAAAACATCCCATGAGCATCTACCATTGCCATGTCCATGACTATACCTTGGAAGTTGCGAAGTTTCAAGAAGCCAGAACAAAGCGCATGTAAACGCCTCTTCTAATATATAGCGACTCCATCCCCTACCCTAACTCTCACTGCAAGCATTTCTGACATTATCGTCTTCATCCCACATTAAGCCCGGCGCGGGTCAGTATCCAATTCCAAAAAGATTTTTTGCAGATATAATCAGCAGATATCCAAATCAGAATGGAAACCAAGGAATCATCTGCAAAAATAATAAATAATTTCAAAATGAACATATCAATAGCCAATATTTTTATGATGAAACAAAGAAACACCCAAAAACTAATCACGAGCAAACCCATAATCCAAGGTGAGTACCCATTGATATTTCGGTCGATATCTCAACGCCCAAAATATAAACGCTTGTTCCACAAAAATCAAGATAGACGTTCCGGCTGACATCGGAATACACAAAAACATTATGGCATCGAAATCAGGAAACCATTCCTGCATTTCGATGCCATATTCTATTGTTACCGTATTATCTATCCAATTCGTGCTATTCTCTTTGTATTATTCATCTGATTCTCATCTTTGTCCAAATCAGGCGAGGTATCATTCGCCAAAAGAACACAAGAATCCGGTAAAGCCAGTTGATGGTGACCACGGACTTACGCCGTTCAAGCGCATCCACGATGTCGGCCGCCACTTTCTCCGCATCGAGTTGCATGGGGAAACTGCTTCCTTCTATCAGCGGCGTCTTGACAAATCCCGGCCTGATGTCGGATATATGTATGTTGCGTATGCCTTTTATGTTTGCTAACTGGCAGAGACTTTCAAGATAGTGGCTTGTAAACCGCTTGGAAGCCGAGTATGCCGGTGCGGCTCCGAGCCCCTTTGTCCCCGCAATGGAACTGATGACGGCTATCCGGCCGTCTATATCCGCATGCGATTCGAAATATCGGAATGCCTCACCCACGAGCCTTGCCATGCCGAGACAGTTTGTCTTTATGGTTTTCAGTTCCCTGTCAGCTTCAAGCTCTGTGTTATAATAACCGATGCCGGAGCTATGGAAATACATGTCTATCCTACCGCCAAGTTTACGGATAAGCCGATGCAAGCCGTCAGTAGCTTCGGATGTCGTGACGTCAATCACCTCGCTGGCAACAATGCCATCAATTTCCGCCACCATCTTGGCCAACACGTCTCCCCGCCTGCCCGCGACGCCGACTCTCCAGCCACGCCGGGCTAGAACCTTTGCCACTTCAAGCCCGATGCCGGAAGTGGCTCCCATCACAACGGCGGTACGTGAAAACGATTTCTCCATGTCTATTATATTTGAAAACAGATTTCCTATTATTCGCATACATTGTTATCTATTAAGTCTCTCCAATAGCCCCACAATGCTGTCTGCCACCCCACCCATGTCACGTCATACTTTATCAAATATGCGATACACAGTACTCACGGGCAACTATTTGAAAAACAAAATTATAAAAATTTCTCTCAAACCAAATAGGAATACTGATAAAAAAACTAAGATTATTAAGAAAGTGACACCCAAAATGTAAACGTTTGCATCAAAAAACGCGGTCGCGTAAATACGTAATAATCAATATTTCAGTATCTTTGCTGACAGAACCTAAAATAATAAAACGAACAACAATGGAAAGAACATGGAGATGGTTTGGCAAGAACGACAAGATCACACTTGCCATGCTAAAGGAAATCGGTGTCGAGGGCATCGTGACAGCTCTTCACGACGTGCCGCTGGGCGAAGTATGGACACGTGAGAAGATACGTGACCTGCGCGAATACATCGAAAGCTACGGTATGCGCTGGAGCGTCGTCGAGAGTCTGCCCGTAGTGGAGAGCATCAAGTATGGCGGACCGGACCGCGACGAACAGATTGAGCGCTACAAGGAAAGTCTGCGCAATCTGTCGGCCGAGGGCATACATACGATTTGCTATAACTTCATGCCCGTACTCGACTGGGCACGCACGGACCTCGACCATCCCAACCCCAACGGAACGACAAACCTGTATTTCTCCTTTGCCGAATTTGCCTATTTCGACATATACATCCTGCAACGCAAAGGTGCGCGCGAGGATTGGGCGAACTTCAAGATAAAGGGCGTCGAGCGTGACATTCTCGCCGAGGCGGACGAAATCAAGGCGCGGATGACACCGGAAGACGACCGCAAGCTGGTTGAGAACATCGTCATAAAGACCCAGGGCTTTGTCTCCGGAAACTTCAAGGAGGGCGAGGCGCAGCCCGTAGAACTGTTCCGCAAGCTGCTGGCGCTCTACGACGGCATCAGCAAGGAGCAGCTGCGCGAGAACATGCGCTACTTCCTCGCGGCCATCATGCCGGTATGCGAGGAGTGCGGCATGTACATGTGCGTCCATCCGGACGACCCGCCCTACCCCATCCTCGGTCTGCCGCGAATCGTGACATGTGACGAGGACATCGAATGGTTCCTCAACGCGGTCGACAATCCTCACAACGGACTGACATTCTGCGCCGGAAGCCTGTCGGCCGGAGCCCACAACGACATTGTGGAACTGGCCCGCAAGTACGCCTCACGCACTTGGTTCGTCCATCTGCGCTCATGCCACATCTTCCCCAACGGCGACTTCACCGAGGCAAGCCATCTGGGCGGACGTGCCGACGTGATAGAGCTGGCACGCATTTTCGAGAAGACAAACCCGAAGCTCCCCATGCGCGTGGACCACGGCATGACGATGCTGGGCGACGGCGAGCGCGGATATAACGCCGGCTATTCGTTTCTCGGACGAATGTTCGCCATGGGCCAGGTGCAGGGCATCCTTGCCACTGTTGACCGCGAACTGGGCATAGAGTATAAGCAGCCAGGATTTCACGAATAACTTGTAACTTGAAACTTGTAACTTGAAACTTGTAACTTGTAACTTTACATGTGCTACAGAGTACAGGCAGTGAAACAATCAACCTTCAACATAAATAAATCATGAACGAACTTTTCAACATAAAGGACTACGTCGTAGTCATCACCGGCGGAACGGGAGTGCTCGGCCGGGCCATAGCAAAATATCTGGCACGTAACGGTGCCAAAGTGATAATCCTCGGACGCAAGGAGGACGTTGGCAACGCCATCGCTGAAGAAATCAGCAAGGCCGGCGGAACATGCGAATTCATGAAGACAGACGTCATGTGTCAGGAGACGGTGCAGAAGAACTGCGACGACATCATGGCGAAGTACGGCCGCATCGACACGCTGCTCAACGCAGCCGGCGGCAACATGGCCGGCGCCACCATCGGCCCGGACCAGAACTTCTTCGACCTCGACCCGGAACAGTTCCAGCGCGTCCTGTCGCTCAACCTCACCGGCACCGTCATTCCGACGCAGGTCTTCCTCAAGCCGATGACGGATCAGGGCCGCGGAAGCATCATCAACTTCTCGTCAATGGCCTCTTTCCGCCCCATGACCCGCGTCTGCGGCTATGCGGCAGCAAAGGCCGGCATCAGCAATTTCACGGCTTTCATGGCTACGGAATGTGCAAAGAAGTTCGGTGAGGGAATCCGCGTTAACGCCATTGCCCCCGGTTTCTTCATCACCGAGCAGAACCGCGCCCTGCTGACCAACCCCGACGGGTCATACACCCAGCGCGGTCAGGACGTCATACGTCAGACCCCGTTCGGCCGCATGGGCGACCCGGACGAACTGTGCGGAACGATCCACTATCTGATGAGTGACGCCGCACGCTTCGTGACCGGTACGGTGGCCGTGGTTGACGGCGGTTTCAACGCCTTCGCCATGTAACGAAAGACATCTTTAAACGCAAAGACGCGAAGAAGCAAAATTCTAAGACATTGACTTTGCGTCTTCGCGTCTTTGCGTTTAAATATCCTCCGGAACTATTGACCGGCCAGCGTCCTGACGGTCTTCAGGAACTCGTCCATATCGTCAGTGTGATTCCAATGCAGCTTGTGCATGTTGCCCTGTTTGTCAATCAGACGGTATGTGGGATAGCCCGTCAGGCCGACATAACTCTCCACGGCCGCCTGTTGTTTTTCCGGAAGCAGATAGTGAACGCAGTCGGAACCGGTGAGACCATATTCCGCTATGATGTTCTTCCACGACTCCTCCTGCGAGCGGTTGGCCAGATAGAGATATACGATGTCATAGTCTTTCAGCTGCTTCTTCACTTCGGGAGACTCCTTCAGCTTTCTCTTGCACGGCGAGCACCACGTTCCCCATATATCGAGATAGACAATCCGTCCCCTGTATGGTTCCACAATCTTGTCGAGTATGGCCTTGCCGTCGGTCAGTCCCTCAACGTCAGAAGACGGGCGGATGCTTGCCTTGACGGCAACTTCGGCCTTTTCTGCAAGCTGTTTGTAATAGTTGTGGGCTTCGAGTATAGCCTTGCGTACGACAGGGTGCTTTATTCCGTTGGCCACAGCGAGATGGCTCTCCGGCAGCGGTACATGGTCATGGTCGATATAGAAGTAAAGTTCGCGTGCGCGGCAGATGTCGCGCAGCGTCGGGTCAGAGTAAAGCGAGTCTATGACTTCCGCCTCGTTCTGGAACGGCTTGGGCATCTTCGCTTTGTAGAAAGATTGAAAATCGTCACGGCGGAATATGGCGTCAAGTTCTTCGTCGATTCCGGTATATTTCTCACTTATCTTCTTTCTGAAACTCTCACGCTCTTCGTCCTTGGTCAGTTTCGAATATTCCTTCATCTCGTCAAGAAAACCCTGCCATTTCTTTATTGTCGCCTCTTCGTCCTTGCTGTACACCATCCCTTCCTTCTTGAACGACAGGAGCCGTTCGGGGGTCACAATCGTGTTTTTCGGCTTCTGGCGTTTATAATAGGAAATGAGGTAATACAAGTAGTAATCAAATGAGCGAGTGAGCGACAGCGGGACATCCGAATTTATGATTGCCGTCTTGCCCACATAGTCAAGAAGCTCTGCCGGCAGAGTGTTGTCATTGGCATAATACTGCAACTGCATCAATTCCCAACATGCCGTGAATTTGCAGTCCTCGCGATGGTAGTCAAGGTAACGTCTGCTCAGCGTCGGACATTTCCTGGCCTGTGCCTTTATCTTTTCAAGATTCTGACAATATGCGTCGGTCCATCGGTTCTTCAGTACTATGATAGAGTCATTGTCCAAATCTCCACGCAGGTCAACGTATGCACTTTCAGACCTCATCCTGTGAGCCAGCAACTCGTTCTGCAGCCGTGCATTCTTGCCCATGAACAATGTGCATCCGGCCTTCTTGTCAATGAGCAGGAAGTAGGTCTCACCCGGCTCCAATACCGTGGCGACCGGCGAACGCTTTCTGTCCAGATACATTTCCTGAGCTCCTGTCAAAGGAATCTTTATCTGGAAACGGCCGAGAGAGTCGATTTTGGCCGAATACGTATTCTCGGAATGTGTCAGGACGTTGTAAACGTCGACCTCAAAGTCCTTGCCGGCGTCGAGCAGCTCTGCTGGCCAGTCCTTCAGCCATCCGTTTATGACGGCCTCACCTTCCGCCAGCTCGGTCTTGAACGGCGTTTCGTCAGGCGTGGGATAGTCCGGAAGGAATTTTGAGGTTATCCGCGAACAGAGCATCTTACGGCCGTTGATAGCGATGCTGCGCTTACCGTCTTTTTCCTTGCCCAACGTGACGGTGACGTCCTCGTTGCCGTCTGTCAGGACGACCTTTTTGTCCTTACGGACTTTATATCGCCACAACCTGCTGTCGTACACGGCACAATCCTCATAAAGACCTATTTCCCAGTCGCCCGACTCTTCGTTGCGCCAGTTGCTGTTGAAGAGACCGGTCTTGCAGTAAACAGCCGGGTCGGTTATGCTCCAGATTTTGAACGCATTTTTTATGTTTCCTTCAATGAAGTCGAAACTTCTGATTCCTGCGGGCATGGGGTCGAAATGAAGAGCGACGTCCAATTCGCCGCTGTCAGATACCCTGAAGTCTTTATTCAGCTCTATCGCCCGCACATTTTCACCGACAATCTCAGCCGACTTGATTTTATATGACTGTCCGTTGTCAGCCTTCAGACATGCAGTCGACTGAACATTTATTTTTGCCCGTGGCTGGAATTTCAAGTTAAGCCGCAAAATGGTCTCCGTATCTTTAAACTCGACCTCGGTCACCTTGAACGCATCTTCCGTATAAGGCATGTTGATGGCGGCCGGTTCTTTCCAGACTTTCTGCGCGAGACAGGTGGTTATCATGCTTAATGTCATGACAAGCGATAAAACAAGTTGTTTCATATTCTGATTAGTTCATGTATATTCACGTTGTGGTAAAGATATGCAGATGAGACGACGGAAGCCCGGTTTAGCTGTGTCGGGGGCAACTTTGTCATGAGGCAAAGGTACATAAAATGTCCGATAACAGGATGTTTCCACATCGTTTATTAAGTTTCATTATCAATAATGCTCATTTTGTAACGGATAGGAAAGTATGGGGCAATCCAGATGATAATAATGGAAAGGACTTTCACGCTGTAGCGGAGTTATCTTCCGAACAGCCATGATTTTCAAGCGGAATTATCTTTGCGCCTTTGCGGCCTTTGCGTTGAATTACATGACGCAAGCCCATTCATTTTCGTAATTTAAATTCTGATTTTTAGGCCAACGAGAGGAGGGACTTTTCAAAAAATATCGGCCGAGGCCGCAAATATCGCAAGCATGCGCGTATCAAAAATCAGGGGTCTGCGTGACGATATATTTACATATTTCATAACCGGCTCATCCATAGTCACATACAGACAGCCACCATCCCGTCGGAAAACGGCGGCGGCGCGATGGTCTTGCCGTAAGGCCCTCCCGAGGTTACAATAGCGGCCCCGTTGCATCGCAATAAGGCCACCGTTGCACTGCGAAAGCGGCCCCGTCGCAACCCCGGGAGGGCCTTACGGCAGAAAAAAGGTAGCTTTTCAGGACAAAATCAACGGTCACAAACACGGCAAAATCTCCGCTCTGGAAAAGCCGTAAGGGCCTTACGGGAGTGAGACGCGGCAAAAATCCGTCTGTTGCCGCATGACAGCCGGAAGCCGTAAGGCCCTTACAGCAACAAAAAAGTCCGTCGGACGGTCTAAAACGAAATTTTTCACGTACATGGTTTTGTAAGAATAAAATATCAGAGAGATATTCTAAATGAGCACTATTGCATTAAGAATAGAGTATCAGACCGACAAGCATGCCGCAATAATCAGTCTGCATGAGGAACCTGCCTGCCAGGAAACGCTACACCGTTCCAAACCGAAGGAAACAAAAAAGCCCCGAACCGTCACGGTCAGGAGTTTCGAAAAGTTCTTTAATCAATGAAAATGATTTATTTAATATACGACACGACAGGCTAACTTATCATCAGCCCGGAGCCTAAATCATTTGCCAACCGGGCGACTCCATCACGGATTTTGTCTATCTGAGCCTGCTTCGGCTCACGGATGGAAGTCACATACTGATGCAGTACGGAGGCGTTGATACCAGCACACCATCCGCCTCACGGCATTTCAAACCACCGCCGACCCGAAAGCAAAAAACGCTGATTGAAATGTTCAATCAGCGTTTTTTCGGGAGGTGCCTAGCAGATTCGAACTGCTGTAGACGGTTTTGCAGACCGTTGACTAAGCCACTCATCCAAGGCACCAGTGCTCGTTTGCGGTTGCAAAGGTAGGCATTTTCTTTCATTCGGCAAAACTTTTCAGCGCTTTTTTTGCTTCCGACTGGCTATTTTGCCACATTCTGCGCCTTTCTGTGTCGTTTTTCATTCATTTTTGTCCGGCGTTCGACGCCATTGGAAGGACATTGAACTGAGCGTCGTCGCATCATTTCCTCGCGCAAGGCGCAGCCTTCGCAGCCGTAGCACGGGCTGTTCCTGCGTCTCAGCGCCAGCCATACGCGGCGGACAGCATAACCCACCGATGCTATCAGAATAAGGATTACGAAAAATGTCTGCATCCGAAGAACTTCTTGTATTCCGATTCAAAATTGGGCGTGAAGACACCCTTCCCCATGTTGGCGGCTATCTCGTCCGTTGTCCAAAAGCGCCCGCCATCAAGCTCATCGGCATTTGGAGTGACTGGGCCGTCATAGACAGTCTTGTTGACATAGACGAGCTCACGCTCACGGTCACTCTCGAAGACATAGCTTCCGAGGCGTTCCGCCTGAAAGTCCATCACGCCGAGTTCTTCGCGGACCTCACGTGCCAGAGCCTGGGCGACATTCTCGCCGAGTCCGACATGGCCGCCGGTGGCCGTATCCCAGCGACCCGGCTGTATGTCCTTCCACGCCGGACGCTTCTGCAAATAAAGCTCGCCGGAACTGTTGAAGAGGTGAAGATGGACGACGGGGTGCAACGCCATGGAGCCGCCATGGGCCTCGCCGCGCGTGATTGAGCCGAGAATCCGACCGTTCTCGTCCACGACCGGGAACAGCTCTTCTTTATTATCCATGAGTTTCAGATATTTGTAAGACGTTTCTGCAGGGCCTTACTGATTGCCTGTATGCGCCGGCCCTGCTTTTCGATGTCCTTGCGCACATTATTAATATTATGATAGAAATCGGAGAATGCGTTCAGGAAGAAATTGGGCTGAGCGTCGACTTCCGTTATCTCGGGATTAGTGATGATGTTTATTCCGCGGCGCTCGATATGCACGTCGATGTCCGCCCCCGTAACGACAGGGTCACCGTCGTAGTGGATTGCGCCGGGACCGTTCCTGTGTATGCGTACCCGTGGTGTCCTGAAAGTCTTAATCTTGGAGTTCTTGTCAAGTGTCTTGCTGAACAAATCGATACTTATCTGCGGAGCGTCAAAAGCGTTGAACGGCTCCATTATAATAATGTCCATCAGTCCGTCGGTCATCGTCGCCTTCGGTGCGATATAGGCGTTGTTGCCGTATTGGGAGGCATTGGCACAGGCTATGAGGAACGCCTTGTGTGTGGTGGCACCGGTCTCGTCGACGATTTCGTATGTCTCCGGCTTATATTTCAGTCCCTCCTGAAGGACCTTCTCGACGTAGGTTATCGGTCCGCGCTTGCCGGCCTCGGCAAACTTAAGACTGATAAAGGCGTCGAAGCCCATGCCGCAGGTGCAGAAGAACGGATAGCCGTTGATGACACCGTAGTCCAGCGCCTCTATCTTACAATGGTTGATAATCCTGATGGCCTTGCAGACGTCCATCGGAAGGCACAGATGACGGGCCAGTCCGTTGCCGGAACCGCATGGAATGATACCGAGCGCCGTATCTGAATGAATGACCGAACGCGCCACTTCATTGACAGTTCCATCGCCTCCGACTGCCACAACGATATCCATACCCTCCTTCACACTATGGCGGGCAATCTCTGCTGCGTGTCCGGCATACTCCGTAAACCTCACCTGATAGTCAAACTTATCCTTATCAAGCGTTTTGGCAATCAAGTCGGGAATATTATCCTTACCGTGATTTCCCGATACCGGATTCAGTATAAACAATATGCTCTTCTTACCGTTCATCTCTTGCAAAATTACGAATTTAGCTCAAAATACCGTCCATATATTACATAAAAATAGGGAAAAGTGACAATTCTTAGCAAAAAAGTATATTGTTTGACAAAAAATGTGTAACTTTGCGGCCTGTATAATTTAGTAGTTTATCTACACAAATTCGTTTTTAACGTGGGACAGTTACAAGAAAGATACAAGAACTACCGCGAGCCTCAGAAATTCATGGAGGCTGGCGTGTATCCTTATTTTCGTGCCATCACAAGCAAACAGGGTACGGAAGTTGAAATGGCAGGACAGCGGGTCCTTATGTTCGGTTCTAACGCATATACGGGACTGACAGGCGACGAACGCATCATCAACGCAGCCAAGGACGCCCTTGACAAGTACGGTTCCGGTTGCGCCGGAAGCCGCTTCCTCAACGGTACGCTTGATCTGCATGTCCAGCTTGAGAAAGAACTCGCAGAGTTTGAAGGCAAGGATGACTGCCTTTGCTTCTCTACAGGATTTTCAGTAAACGCGGGTGTCATTGCCGTAGTTGCCGGACGTGGCGACTATATTATATGTGATGACCGCGACCATGCGAGCATCGTTGACGGCCGGCGCCTTTCATTCGCCAAGCAGTTGCACTACAAGCACAACGACATGGAGGATCTGGAGAACATCCTGAAGACCCTTCCCAAAGAAGCCGTCAAGCTGATTGTCGTTGACGGCGTGTTCTCAATGGAAGGAGACCTCTGCAAGCTGCCGGAAATCGTTGAGCTGAAGCACAAGTACAACTGCTCGATCATGGTTGACGAGGCTCACGGTCTCGGTGTTTTCGGCAAGGAAGGCCGTGGCGTATGCGACCATTTCGGTCTGACGGACGAGGTAGACCTCATCATGGGAACGTTCTCGAAGTCACTCGCCAGCATCGGCGGTTTCATCGCAGGCGATGCCGACACAATCAACTATCTGCGTCACACCTGCCGCACATACATATTCAGCGCATCCGACACACCTGCTGCTACCGCAGCCGCAATGGAGGCATTGCATATCCTGAAAAGCGAGCCCGAGCGCATCGAGGCTCTCTGGAAAGTTACAAAGTATGCCCTGAAACGTTTCCGCGAGGAAGGATTTGAAATCGGAGACACCGAGAGCCCGATTATCCCGCTCTACGTCCACGACATTGACAAGACATTCCTCGTGACCAAGCTGGCTTTCGACGCCGGCGTGTTCATCAATCCTGTTATCCCGCCCGCATGCGCCCCTCAGGACACACTGGTGCGCTTCGCACTCATGGCAACACATACGGAAGAACAGGTTGAGCGTGGCGTCCAGGCCTTGACGAAAATATTCCGCGAGCAGAATATCATAAAATAGTTCTGGTAAAATTTGCAAGACTCAGGGAAAATAAGTACTTTTGCAACCGCAAAATACAAATATGAACAATGATGTTTTGCAATCGGGGTGTAGCGCAGCCCGGTAGCGCTCCTGGTTTGGGACCAGGTGGTCGCAGGT
>ERZ780208.224-NODE-224-length-64196-cov-6.808344_pt1 | contig 64196 bp, 53 predicted proteins | sample MGYA00511167_ERZ780208 | MGnify/ENA primary metagenome ERZ780208 (study PRJEB29588, sample SAMEA2159202) | human gut metagenome | biome: human gut; feature: human-associated habitat; material: faeces | place: Denmark | collected 2008/2010 ...
CCGGATTATGAATCCGACGCTCTAACCAGCTGAGCTATCCCGCCATCGCTTATTTGCGGGTGCAAAGGTAGCATAAAGTTTTGAAACTGCAAAATTTTATCGCAATTATTTGCATGCAGCCGGAAAAATAATCTATAAATAATCTAACTCCAACCCTAACACCCACCCCAACCCTCCCAAAGGGAGGGGGCTTAATGTTTCATTGAGTCCATGTCGTAGCTCAGAGAGTAATTAAGCTTTCTCCCAAAGGGAGGGTCGGTTGGATGTTAGGGGCGGGTTTTAAGGTTGGGGTGGGGCTCAGGGTGGCAATTCACAACGTCAAATATGAAAAAACGCAAAAAATGCGGCGCTCTGACTTTTTTGTGCTAATTTTGCAGAGCAATAGGCGCCACGGCGCAAAAAGAACATTAATGTTTCGCATAAAGAAGTTAGACATATTCATACTCAAGCAGTTCGGCCTGCTGTTTGTTGGAACATTTTTCATCTGCCAGTTTGTGCTGATGATGCAGTTCCTTTGGCGTTACGTGGACGAACTTATCGGCAAGGGCCTTTCGCTCGAAGTGCTTGCACAATTCTTCTGGTACATGGGTCTCATGCTCATTCCGCAAGCACTGCCGCTGGCCATTCTTCTTTCATCACTCATCTCGTTCGGAAACATGGGAGAAAGCTCGGAGCTGACAGCTGTCAAAGCCGCCGGCATATCGCTCATGCAGGCTTTCCGTCCGCTGATAGCGGTCGTCCTGATGGTTGCCGGACTGTCGTTCTACTTCCAAAACATCGTCGGGCCGGAGGCAAACAAGTCGTTCCGCCAGCTGCTTCTCTCCATGAAACAGAAGAGTCCCGAACTGGAAATACCGGAAGGCATCTTTTATGACGGCATACCCGGCACGAACCTTTATGTCCACCGCAAGGACCTTGACGCCGGCATGCTCTATGGCGTGATGATCTACAGGATGAACGGAGGCTACGAGGATGCGGCCATCATTCTGGCCGACTCCGGGCGTCTTCAGTCGACGGCAGAGAAGAAGCATCTGCTCATGACGCTCTACAGCGGTGAATGGTTTGAGAACATGCAGTCGCAGGACATGGCCGGAAGCGCCAGCGTGCCGTACCGGCGCGAGACATTCACGACGAAGAAGATTGTCCTCGACTTCGACGGCGGTTTCAACATGGCCGACGTGGCGGGGATATCATCCAGTGCACAGTCGAAGAGTCTGGGCCGCATCATGCACGACCTCGACTCCATCTGCGAGTATAACGACAGCGTGGGCCGCTCATACTATCATGAGGCCAAGAACACGACATTCTATCTGCCGCCGGTTCCCAAGGCCGACTCCGTGCGCCTCGCGGAAGATATCAAATCCGGAGCGACAGACATCGATTCCGTCTTCGCCCGTCTTTCGGACAGCGAACGTCTGGCCGCCGTCCGAGAAGCCATGAACACCGTCCGCATGCGCACCTCTGAGCTGGAGATGAAGGGCGGCTACACCAAAGACCTCCACCGCAACGAGCGCAGCCACCGCATAGAGGCCATCAACAAGATCACGCTTTCGCTGTCCTGCATCATCTTCTTCTTCATCGGCGCCCCGCTCGGAGCCATCATCCGCAAGGGCGGCCTCGGCGTACCGGTCATCATATCCGTGCTGGTGTTCATCATCTATTATATCTTCGAGAACTCCGGCATGCGTATGGCGCGCGACGGCAACTGGACCGTGTGGTTCGGCAAGTGGATCTCCACCTGCGTGCTGGCTCCCGTCGCCGTGTTCTTCACATACAAGGCCAACAACGACTCTGTTGTCTTCAACACCGACCTGTACATTAATATAATAAGCAGCATGCTGGGACTGCGCACCAAGCGCCACCTCTACAGGAAAGAGGTCATCATCAACGACCCTGACTATGCTGCCGATGCCGCCATGCTTGAGCGCATCAGCCGCGAGGTCGAAGAATATTCGCAGGAGCACAACCTGCTCCATGCCCCGAACCCGATAAAGGTGTTCTTCCGCAACGGCGACGACCGACGGATAAGAGAAATCAACGAGGAGCTGGAAGCCGTCATCGAAGATTTGTCAAACACGAGGGACAAGGTTGTGATGAACGAGCTGAACAACTATCCCGTCCTTGCCACCCACGCTCACACCCGTCCCTTCCGCCGCCGGGGGCTCAACATCATCACCGGCATCATCCTGCCTGCCGGCCTGTTCTTCTATCTGCGGATGTGCCGGTTCCGCCTTCGCCTCATGCGCGACCTGAAGGCTATCATAAAGACCAACGGAGCGATTGTGGAAAGGATACGGGAGCTTTCGGGGAGTGAGGAGCGAGGAGTGAGGAGTGAGAATAGCTTTAAGGCTTCGGAGAGCAAGGAATGAGAACAAAAGGAGTAATCTCCCTTCTCCCTACACACTCCTCCCTCCACGAAAACTCCACGCTCCTTCCTCCCCGAAAGAAACAATAAGACCAAAACCAATATATAAATATGTCAGAGATTAGATTAAGCACAATAGAAGAGGCCATTGCCGACTTTAAGGAAGGTAAGTTCGTCATCGTCGTTGATGACGAGGACCGCGAGAACGAAGGCGATCTGATAATCGCTGCCGAGAAGATTACACCCGAGAAGGTCAACTTCATGCTCAAGCATGCCCGCGGCGTCCTTTGCGCTCCCATCACGCTGTCACGCTGCGCCGAGCTGGACCTGCCGCGTCAGGTTGAGGACAACACGTCAGTGCTCGGCACACCGTTCACCGTGACCGTAGACAAGCTCGAAGGCTGCACCACCGGCGTATCGGCCGCCGACCGCGCCGCAACAATACGCGCGCTGGCCGACCCCGCGTCCACACCGCAGACCTTCGGCCGTCCGGGCCACATCAATCCACTTTACGCACAGGACAACGGCGTTCTGCGCCGCAGCGGCCACACTGAGGCTGGCGTTGACCTCTGCCGCATGGCCGGACTCTATCCCGCCGCAGCGCTGATGGAAATCATGAACGACGACGGAACGATGGCGCGTCTGCCGGAGCTCCACGTCATGGCAGAACAGTTCGGACTGAAAATCATCTCCATACGCGATATGATTGCCTATCGTCTGAAGCAGGAATCGCTCATCGAGGTCGGTGACCGCGTCAACATGCCCACAAAATACGGCCATTTCCAGCTCATCCCCTTCCGTCAGAAGAGCAACGGACTGGAGCACATGGCGCTCATCAAGGGCGAGTGGCGTGAAGACGAGCCCGTGCTCGTGCGCGTCCACTCGTCATGCGCCACGGGAGACATCCTCGGAAGCATGCGCTGCGACTGCGGCGAGCAGCTCCACAAGGCCATGGAGATGATCGAGAAGGAGGGCAAAGGCGTCATAATCTACATGCAGCAGGAAGGTCGCGGCATCGGACTGATGAACAAGATTGCCGCCTACAAGCTTCAGGAAGAGGGCTACGACACTGTTGACGCCAACGTCCACCTCGGCTTCAAGCCCGACGAGCGCGACTACGGATGCGGTGCCCAGATGCTCATGCACCTCGGTGTCCACAAGATGCGTCTCATGACCAACAACCCCGTGAAGCGCGTCGGCCTCGAAGCCTACGGCATTGAAATCGTCGAGAACGTCCCAATCGAAGTCCAGCCCAACGAGTTCGACTACCGCTATCTCCAGACAAAGAAAGACCGTATGGGGCACAATCTCCATCTCTGACTTTTGGACACAGAGACACGGAGACACAGAGAATTCATAAAAACGCAAAGGCCGCAAAGTTCTTTTTATATTCAAAAAGAAGAACCCGTTTTATAGATAAAATCTCTGTGTCTCCGTGTTCCGAAAAATGTCCTTTGCGCCTTTGCGGCCTTTACGTTTAATGACAAAGTCACACGGGGAGACGCGCCGTCATTATACAATCTTTACAAAATCACCTCCGTCCGGATTTCCGTTTTTTGCGATTTCACACACCCGTAAGGCCTTCCTTGGCTCCGCCTCTCCCCATTTCTCCGACAAAGGACGCGCATTTTTTCCGTCCGAGTCCACCCGTAAGGCCCTCCCGGCTTTTCCAGAGCAAAGAATCCACTGCGTTTATGACCGTTGATTTTGTCCTGAATAGTTCCCGTTCTTCTGCCGTAAGGCCCTCCTTGGCTTACCGCGGGGCCGCTATCGCAGTACGACGGCGGCCCCGTTGCGACCTCGGGAGGGTCTTACGGCAAGACCACGGCCGCCCCTTCAGAAAACGGAGGAAGCCATTATGTTCATAACGTACTGTCAATCAAGGTGCTGCAGTCCATGTAAATGTTCTTCTCCGAAGGCCCCTGATTTTTGATACGCTCATGCTTGCGGTATTTCGGAGCGAGGAAAAAGAAAAATGAAAAGTGCCCGTTCTTGCGGCTCTTAAATTCAGAATTTTGAGAACATGCACAACTCTTTTCCTCTGCTCACCGCACCACTCACCAACACATAAAATCCCGGCCGGCCCCTTCTTCCCACTTCCCCCAGCCCTCAACCGACAACACTCAACTTTCAACTTAAAACTTAAAAAAAGCAAGAATTCTGCTCCCGAACGAAATAAAATACTTAATTTTGCAGTTATTATAATACAATTATATAAATATGGCACAACTATCAGACCGTTTGCAGAGGCTTGCACCTTCAGCCACACTGGCTATGTCACAAAAGAGTTCGGAGATGAAAGCTCAGGGCATTGACGTAATCAACATGAGCGTCGGTGAGCCCGACTTCAACACCCCCGACCACATAAAGGCGGCCGCAAAAAAAGCCGTGGACGACAATTACTCGCGCTACTCACCCGTACCTGGATACGCCGACTTGCGCGAAGCCATCGTGGCCAAGCTCAAGCGTGAGAACAGTCTTGACTACACCATGGCAGAGGTCCTTGTCTCCAACGGAGCCAAGCAGAGCGTCTGCAACACGTTGATGGCGCTGGTCAACGACGGTGACGAAGTCATCATCCCCGCCCCCTATTGGGTTTCCTATCCGCAGATGGTCAAGCTCGCCGGGGGCGTGCCCGTGATTGTCGAGGCCGGGTTTGAGCAGAACTTCAAGATGACGCCCGAGCAGCTCGAAGCCGCCATCACACCGAAGACACGCATGCTCATACTCTGCTCGCCGAGCAATCCGACCGGAAGCGTCTATTCAAAGGATGAGCTGGCCGCGCTGGCCGAAGTCATCAAGCGCCACGACGACCTCTTCGTTCTGGCCGACGAGATATACGAGCATATCAATTATGTGGGCCGCCACGAAAGCATAGCCCAGTTCCCCGGCATGAAAGAACGTGCCATCATCGTCAACGGCGTGTCAAAGGCATACGCTATGACAGGCTGGCGCATAGGATATATAGCCGCTCCGGAGTGGATTGTCAAGGGATGCAACAAGCTGCAGGGACAGTACACCAGCGGTCCATGCTCCGTCAGCCAGAAGGCCGCCGAGTTCGCCTACACCGCGAGCCAGGACTGTGTTGAGGAGATGCGCAAGGCGTTTGAGCGCCGCCGCGACCTTATCGTCAGCCTCGCCAAGGATATTCCCGGACTGGAGGTCAACGTACCCGAAGGTGCGTTCTATCTCTTCCCCAAATGCAGCAGCTTCTACGGCAAGACCGACGGCACGGTGACAATCTCCAATTCCACCGACCTCGCCATGTATCTGCTGGAGCGGGGCCACGTGGCAACAGTAGGCGGAGACGCCTTCGGAGACCCCGAATGCTTCCGCATGAGCTACGCCACAAGTGACGAGAATATCATCGAGGCCATGAAGCGGATTAAAGACACTCTGGCAGAGTTGAAGTAAATCCTAAACCACAATATTCATACAGCAGGACAATAAAGCAAACAAATTTTAATAAATACATAGTTAAAAGATGCAAATCAATCATTCCGTCTGCTTTATTTTGTTATCTTTGCCGTTAGAATGGAGTGGAAAAACATCAAGATGTTTGGCCATTGCGGCCTAATCTAATGATAAAGACAATACAACTTAAATTTATAATAACTAAAAAATTAAAAAACAAATTATGGCAACAACAACAAAGGCTGCAGCCCCAGCCAAGAAATCAACGGGCACAGTAGGAGTTAAGAACGCTATCTGGATTCTCGTCGTATGCTGTATAATCGCATACTGCATTTACTTCTTCGTATTTGGAGATCCCAGCCACTTCGTTAACGGCGATCCCAAGGGACATCCTATTCCTGGCGACATGTTAGGTATCGTTTACAAAGGAGGTTATGTAGTAGGTCTTATCATCACACTGTTGCTTTCAGTTATCGCTCTTACATTCGAGCGTCTCCTCGCTCAGAGAGTTTCTTTCGGAACAATGCCCCTCAGCAAGTTCACAGCAGAGGTAAAGGTTCTCATCAAGGCCGGCAAGTTCGACGAGGCTAATGCTCTCTGCGACAAGATGAAAGGTTCTGTGGCAAACGTGGTTAAGGCTTCCATCAACGCTTACAAGGAAGCCGAGAGCAACAACACTATGAAGAAAGCTCAGAAGATTGCCAAGATTCAGCAGGCTCACGAGGAGGCAACTCAGTTGGAGATGCCCACTCTGCAGATGAACCTCCCGATCATCGCTACAATCGTCACTCTGGGTACTCTTACCGCTCTGTTCGGTACTGTGTTGGGTATGATCAGTTCGTTCTCCGCTCTGTCTTCAAGTGGTGGTGCTGACTCAGCCGCCCTGTCTGCCGGTATTTCTGAGGCCCTTGTGAACACCGCTTCCGGTATTTTGACTTCATGGGTTGCCGTTGTTTCATACAACTTCCTCACAAACCGCATTGACAAGCTCACATACGCACTCGACGAGGTTGGTTATACTATAGCTACGACATACGACGTTAACCACACAGAGGAGGCTTAATTGTTTTACCTTTTAATTAGTTTATAATAATGGGTAAAATAAAAATAGAAAAGAAGGACGTCTGGATAGACATGACCCCTATGTCTGACGTGATGACGCTGCTTCTGTGCTTCTTTATGTTGACATCAACATTCTTGCAGCCGGAACCAGTCCAGGTCAACACGCCAAGCTCGGTGTCAGAAAAGAAGGTGCCTGAGAAGGATGTGCTCAACATCCTCATCGACCCGTCTGGAAAGATATTCCTTGGCACGGACAACAAGAACGATGCCGTGAACATGCTTCAGGCTATGGCGGACAAGTTCGGTGTCTCACTGAACGGAGCACAGATGAAGAAGTTCAAGGAAAGCAGTGCCATAGGTATGTCAATCACCAAGTTCCCGGATTATCTGAATCTGGAATCACAGCAGATGACGGAGTTCATCCAGACACAGGGCGTTCCTACCGACAGTATTGACGGTGAAAAAAGTCAGTTCCAAGAGTGGGTTACAGCCGCAAAGGACGTAAACCCTGACATCAAACTCGCAATCAAGTGCGATGCCAAGACACCGTATAAGGTCGTGAAGACCGTGATGTCAGAGTTGCAGGACATGAACGAGAACCGCTACCAGCTCATCACTAACCTTAAAACCGGGGAGGAATAAGACATGGCAAAGAAAAAAGGAAGTAAGCAGAATAAAAAGCAGACCCGAGTCGACTTTACGCCGATGGTGGATATGATGATGCTTCTTATCACGTTCTTCATGCTCTGTACCACCCTGAGCAAACCGAGTGCGATGCAGCTGACGATGCCGAGCAACGACAAGAACCTCGAAAAAGAGGACAAATCCGTGACCAAGGCGTCTCACACCATCACCATCTATCTGGCCGGTAACGACAAGATTTATTATATCCCGGGACTCCCCGAATATGATAAGCCCGAGTGCATCAAAGAGACGACATGGGGCAAGGACGGAATCCGTAAGGTGCTCATGCAGCACATGACAGAGGAAGGTATCGCTCCTGTTGCCAAAATCATGCTCGCCAAGCAGAAGCTGGATGAGAAGAAAGGCGCTATCGGCTCAACAATGTCAGACGAGGTCTACAACAAGGAACTCGAAGAACTGAAGAAAGGTAATATTAATGGTGAGAAGATTCCTACTCTGACCATCATTATCAAGCCTATGGATACCGCTAACTATAGCAATATGGTTGAAGCTCTGGACGAGATGCAGATTTGCAGTATTGGTAAATATGTCATTGACAAGATTAACCCCGACGACGAGAAACTTCTCGGTCTGAAAGGTGTAAAGTAATCAGTGGCTAATAACATTAAAACAGAAGAACTATGTCAAAAATAGATCTAATAGACAATAACTGGGTCGACCTCGTCTTTGAAGACAAGAATAAGGAATATGGTGCTTACGTGCTCCGCAAGGATACCGGTAAGAGAAATCTACAGGCGTTAGCAATCGTATTTATTATCCTCGCTCTTATTTTCGCAGGTGCTCTCACAATGGATTTCATCAAGAGCGTTACAGCCAAGAAGGTTGCCATCACCACTGACGTTGAGCTTTCACAGCTCGCTCAGAAGAAGGAAGCCAAGGTTGAGCGCAAGGAGCCTGTAAAGGTTGAGATGGAACAGAAAGTCGTTGAGAAGGTCAAGAGTTCGGTGAAGTTCACCGCACCCGAGATTAAGAAAGACGATGAGGTGAAGCCTGAGGACGAGCTGAAGTCACAGGACGAACTTGCAAAGTCAACGACTGCCATCGGTTCATTCGACGTTAAGGGTAACGACGAGGCTGAAGGTGAAGTGCTGAAGGCTAAGGAAGTCATCGCTGACGAGAAGCCGAAAGAGGAAGAGAAGCCGTTCGACATCGTCGAGCAGATGCCTACATTCCCCGGTGGTGACGGCAAGCTGATGGAATGGCTGAGCAAGAACATCAAGTATCCTGCTGTCGCAGAAGAAAACGGTGTTCAGGGACGTGTCATCGTACGCTTCGTCGTAGGTAAGGATGGCTCTATCAGCAACGCTTCGGTTGTCCGCTCGGTTGACCCGTCACTCGACAAGGAAGCCCTGCGCGTGGTTAAGGCCATGCCGCGATGGATTCCCGGTAAGCAGAACGGTGCGGCAGTGCCTGTATGGTTTACGTTGCCTGTGACATTCCAGTTGCAGTAAACATATTCTGCACAGCCGCTACGGCCACGTAAAACTGTCATCAACCTGTAACACTATAATTACAGCAAAATGAAGAAATGCCTATTCAACATAACAGTTGGATTATCTCTCGTTCTCTGTCTCTCGGTTGCCTGCAACCGGAAACCGAAGAACGGCAGAACTGATACTTACTCATCAGGGACGATTAAATTCGTCTCTGATGAGAGTTTCAGTCCTATCATCGAGGAAGAAGTTGAGGTCTTCCAAAGTATCTATCCCAACGCAAAGCTAATTCCTCAGTACACCAACGAGCTGGATGCCGTCAACATGCTGATGAAAGAGCAGACGTATCTGGCCATCACCACACGCAGATTCACCAAAAGAGAAGAGCAGAACCTGAAGGACCGTCGGTTCTTGCCCGCAGCCATACCGCTGGCTTACGACGGTCTGGCACTTATTGTCAACAAGGAAAATCCCGACACCATAATATCCCTGCAGGACCTCAAACTCATCCTCTCCGGCAAGGTGTCAAAATGGAACAAGCTGTATCCCGAATCAAAACTGGGCGACATCGAGGTCGCATTTGACAACAAACAGTCAAGCACCGTCCACTTCTGTGTGGACTCCCTCCTCGACGGCAAACCCATCAACAGCCCCAATATCTACGCCGTGAAGAAATCGGCAGAAGTAATAGACTTCGTTGAGAAGCATCCGAACTCCATCGGAATTATCGGTTCAAACTGGCTCAACGACAAACGCGACACGACAAATGTCACTTTCAGGAAGAATATAACGGTAATGGCGGTAAGCAGAATCCACCCGGCCACTGTGGCCAGCAGCTGGAAACCGTATCAGTTCTATATATATAACGGCAACTACCCGCTGGTGCGCACAATCTACGCGCTGCTGAACGACCCCATCAACGGACTGCCGTGGGGATTCACCAACTTCATTGCCGCCGACCACCGCGGTCAGCTCATCATCCATAAGGCCGGTCTGCTGCCATACAGGGCCAACATGGAAGTCCGCGAAGTGAACGTCGTCACGGAATGACAATATCATAATTACAGAAAATAATAATCATAATAATAGAGGAATAACGATGAAGAAAACAAAGCATTTATTGATAGGAGCAATGCTGATTGGTCTCAGCATGCCCGTAACAGCTCAGGACAACAAAGCACAGATAGACGAGATTACCAACATCATCAAGAGCAATCCCGCTGATCTGGCCAAGCAGATGAAGGATATTTACAAGAAGAACAAGAAGAATCCGGAAGTCCTCTGCGGTATCGGACGCGCCTACTATGACCTCAAGGACACGCTGAATGCAAAGATATATGCCGAGTATGCCCTCAAGGCTAAGGAATACAGCCCCGCATACATCCTGCTCGGCGATTTGGCCGCACGCGCCAACAACGGCGGTGAGGCTGCCAAATATTACGAGATGGCCATCTATACTGACCCGAAGAATCCCGATGCCTACTATAAATATGCCAACGTCTACCGCAAAGTAAGCCCGCAGGGAGCCGTTGACAAGCTGGAGGAACTGCGCTCACAGCGCCCCGACATAGCCGTTGACGCCCTGAAAGGCCGCATCTATTACTCTTCGAATGAGTTTGAAAAAGCCATCGAGAGCTTCCGCAAGGCTGACATCAACGCAATGGAAGAAGCAGACCTGACGAGTTTCGCCATGTCCCTGTGGTTCTCACAGAAATATGACGAGAGCCTCAAAATCGCTCAGGCCGGACTCAAGAAAAACCCGCGCGACGCCGCATTCAACCGTCTCGCCATGTTCAGCTGCACCGACCTGAAGGACTATGACAACGCGCTCATCTATGCAGACGCCCTCTTCAACAAGTCCGACAGCGCCAAGTTCTCCTACTTCGACTACACCTACTATGGCAACGCGCTCAGCGGAGCCAAGAAGCACACGGAGGCCATCGACATGTACAAGAAGGCACTTGAGCAGAACTTCGAGGACAAGACCAAGCGCGCCGGCGTCATCAAGCAGCTTTCCGAGGGCTACAAGCAGAACGATGACTATGAGAACGCTATAAAGACATATCAGGAGTTCCTCGCTTCGGTGGACAATCCGCAGGCTAACGACATCGTCGGGCTGGCACAGCTCAACACCCAGTATGCCAACACTCTGGAGGGAGATGCCCGCAAGGACATGTTCAAGAAAGCCGAGAGCACATACGCCGGACTGAAAGAGAAATTCCCCGACGCAGAGGAATACTCAATCTTCTGGGTTGCGCGCATCAACTCCTACATGGACCCTGAGACGACTGAAGGCCTTGCCAAGCCCTATTACGAGCAGCTTGCAGCCATCATTGAGCCCCGCGCCGAGAAAAGTTCCAGCGACAAGGCACGCCTCATCGAGTGCTACAGATACCTTGGCTACTTCAATCTTGTGAAGGATGACCGCGACGCCGCCGATGTCTACTGGAACAAGATTCTGGAACTTGACCCCGAGAACGAGATAGCCAAGCAGGCTCTCAGCATCTCGAACAAAAAGAAATAACGATCATATCACGGTCTAAAGCGCCGTGCAACAATCAGATAAAAGGGTGTATCAAAAGCAAAGATAACTATCTCCTGCCTTTGATGCACCCTTTCCCTATTTCATATACACCATAAAGCAATATCCACAAAAAACGGTTTGGATTTCTGCCGACAGAATAATTCACGTGCAATAAAGGTGAAACATGCTATAAAAAAGAACGGCATGAAAGAAACAAAAAAGGCGAAGATAAAATCTCCACCTTGAATAATCACAACGGAATAATCCTTATTGTGAATTGCTTGAAAGTTCCTGCAAAGATACGAATTAAATTCTAATAACCGAAATAATAATAAACTATTAACAAAATATGAAAAAGATTCTCGGCTTCGACATCGGCACAAATAGTACAGGATGGGCTATCGTCTACGGAGATACAAACGAAGATGGCAAACTCCAATTAAAAGAGATTGCAAATGCAGGCAGCAGAATCATACCTATGGATGCAAGCATATTAGGCGATTTTGATAAGGGAAATTCCGTTTCACAAACAAAAGCGCGAACCGAATATAGAGGAATGAGACGTATGCGAGAACGTTATCTATTGCGTAGAGAGCGCCTATATCGCATATTAAACATCATGGGGTTTCTGCCAGAACATTTTTCAGAATGTCTCACACGCTACGGTAAATTCACCAACAATTCCGAACCGAAACTTGCATGGTTGAAAGACAACGAAGGCAAAATGCAATTTCTGTTCAAACAGTCTTTCAACGAGATGCTAAATGAATTCTATGAGCACAATCCGCAACTCACAGAAGAAGCCAAGAAGATTCCATACGACTGGACACTATACTATCTGCGCAAGAAAGCCCTAACCGCTCCGATACAAAAAGAAGAACTGGCATGGATACTGCTCAATTTCAATCAGAAACGAGGATACTATCAATTACGCGGGGAAGACGAAGAAGATACACAAAATAAAATTGAGGAATATCTGTCGCTAAAAATCATCAGGGTTGAAGCAACCGACGAAAAGAAAGGCGATGGCACATGGCACAACGTCTATCTTGAGAACGGTATGGTCTACCGGAGGACGAGCAAGACATTCCTTGATTGGGAAGGTAAGACAAAAGATTTCATCATAACAACGTTGCTGGATAACAACGGGCAACCAAAAGTTGACAAGGACGGACAAATACGCCGTTCACTCCGGCAACCAAAAGAAGATGAATGGGGCTTGCTCAAGAAAAAGACAGAAGCGAGTATCGACAAATCAGGAAAAACGGTAGGCTGCTATATCTACGACAGTCTTTTGTCCGACCCGACACAAAAAATCAAAGGCCGTCTTGTTCGCACAATTGAGCGCAAATACTACAAGAACGAGCTTAAAGCCATATTGGAAAAACAGAAGCAGTTCATTCCCGAGCTCAACGATAAGGAGTTATACGACAGATGCGTTGAGGAACTTTATCCAAGCAACGATGCTCATCGAAACAACATAACTCACCGGGATTTCACTTACCTGCTTGCTGAAGACATCTTGTTCTACCAACGTCCGTTGAAGAGCAAGAAGTCGTTGATTGCCGACTGCCAATACGAGACCAGAGCCTACAAAAATCCCGAGACCGGAGAAACAAAGCACATCGGCATAAAGTGTGTCTCAAAGTCACACCCGAGATTCCAAGAGTTCAGGCTGTGGCAGTTTATCAGCAATCTTCGCATCTACGAGCGCAGCAAGATTGTTGATGGAAAAACGAAACTTGATGTCGACGTTACCGACTCTTTCTTGAAAGATGAGACTGTCTATGAGCGTTTGTTCGAGTTCCTCAACAACAAGAAGGCTATCAAGCAAGACACCTTGCTCTCTTCGTTCTTCAAACTCAAAAAACAAAACGGCAAACATCTGTACAGATGGAATTACGTAGAGGACAAAGAATACCCATGCAACGAAACCCGCGAGTTAATCCTGTCGCGCCTGAAGAAAGCCGGCATCAGTGCTTCATTTTTAACGACAGAGACAGAGGAAGCGTTGTGGCACATACTTTATTCTGTCTCCGACAAACAGGAACTAAGAACGGCTCTCACGACATTTGCACGTAAGAACACGTTGGACGAGACCACTTTCACCGAACATTTCATCAAGATACCACCGTTCAAGAACGACTACGGAGCCTATTCGCTGAAAGCCCTCAACAAACTCCTGCCACTCATACGCATGGGCAAATACTGGAGCGAAGAGTCCATAGATGCAAAGACAAGGGAAAGAATTGATCGCATCATAGACGGAGAGGCAGACGAGAACATCAAGAATACTGTCAGAGAGAAAGCCATTAACCTCAATGACATCTCACACTTCAAAGGCTTGCCGTTATGGCTTGCCTGCTATGTCGTGTACAACCGCCACAGTGAAGCGTCGGACACCGAGCGATGGAAACGACCTGAAGACATTGACGAGTATCTGCGCCACTTCCGCCAACACTCGCTGAACAATCCCATCGTTGAGCAGGTTGTCATGGAGACATTGCGCACTGTCAGGGATATATGGAAGAAAGAAGGACACATTGACGAAATACATATCGAATTGGGCCGTGAGATGAAGTCACCGGCTGCCAAACGCGCACAAATGGCCCAAAACATGACCGAAAACGAAAACACGAATATAAGAATCAAGTACTTGCTTCGGGAATTCGCAAGTCCGGACATGGATATCGAAGGCGTCCACCCTCACTCTCCGTCCCAACAGGAATTGCTCCGCATCTATGAGGAAGGAGTGTTGGCATCCGAAAGAGACATTACACCTGACATCAAGGAACTTATCGGAAGACTGAACGAGAAAAGCAAGCAGCCGTCCCACTCCGACGTCCAGCGCTATAAACTGTGGCTCGACCAGAAATACCGTTCTCCATACACGGGACTGGCCATACCTCTCTCCCGTCTGTTCACTCCGGATTATGAGATAGAGCACGTAATACCTCAATCCCGCTATTTCGACAATTCGTTCACAAACAAGGTCATCTGCGAATCGGAAGTAAACAAACTGAAAGACAATCAGCTCGGATACGAATTCATCATGCGCCATCACGGCGAAAAAGTTCCTCTTTCGCGCGGCATAACAGCGACCATACTCGAACCCAAAGAATATGAGCAGCTCGTGAAAAACACCTACTCGGCAAATCCGCAAAAGCTGAAAAAACTGATGATGGATGACATCCCCGACGGATTCATCGACCGCCAACTCAACGACAGCCGCTACATAAGCAAGCTCGTAAAAAGTCTGATGTCAAAGATTGTCCGGGAGAAAGGAGAAGAAGAGGCCACATCCAAAAACGTCATTGTCTGTACCGGTAGTGTTACCGACCGACTCAAAAAGGACTGGGGTGTCAACGACGTGTGGAACAGAATCATATTGCCACGCTTCGAGAGACTTGACAAGATGTGCGGCCAACAACTGTACACGACCAAGAACACCTCCGGACATGTCATCCCCGACATGCCCATCGAACAACAACGCGGTTTCAACAAGAAGCGCATCGACCACCGCCACCACGCTATGGACGCTATCGTCATCGCCTGCGCTACAAGAAGCATTGTCAACTACCTGAACAACGAATCCGCCAAACATGACGCTCAGACCACCCGTCATGACCTGCAGCACGCCCTGTGCCATAAGCAGCGCACCGACGCCAACGGCAACTACCAATGGACTTTGAACATGCCTTGGGACACATTCCCTGCCGATGTAAACAATGCTCTCAATCGGATTATCGTCAGCTTCAAACAGAATCTGCGGGTGATAAGCAGAACAAAAAACAAGATACAGAAACTCAAGAACAACAAGCGTGTGCTCGAACAGCAAACGAAGGGCGATAACTGGGCCATACGCAAACCGCTGCACAAAGAAACCGTCTACGGCGAAGTCAACCTGCGGCTGCAAAAAGAAGTAAAACTGAAAGAGGCCATCACACGCCCCGACGACATCATCGACCGTGACCTGAAGAAAAAGATCAAGGCCATGCTCGAATTGGGTTACGACTTGAAGAAAATAAAGGCTTACTTTGAGGACAACGCCGAAATTTGGTCTGACATCAATCTGAACAAGATTCCAATCTATTATTTCACGGCTGAGACCTCGGACAGATATTTTGCAACCCGCAAGCCCATTGACCAATCCTTCAACCGCAAGAAGATTATCAATGAGATTACCGACACCGGCATCCAAAAGATAATGCTGCGTCATCTTGAAAACAAAAGTGACAATCCCGACATCGCTTTCTCTCCCGAAGGCATAGAGGAGATGAACAGGAACATCCGCACCCTCAACAACGGGAAGTGGCATCAGCCCATTCTCAAAGTGCGCGTATATGAGAAAGCCAACAAGTTTGCCATCGGCAAGAGCGGCAACAAGTCGAAGAAGTTTGTTGAAGCGGCCAAGGGCACGAACCTGTTCTTTGCTGTCTATGAGGGTGAAGACGGCAAACGCCGCTATTCGTCCATACCGCTCAACATCGTCATAGACCGCATGAAGGCAGGACAGCCTGTAGCCGGCGAGGACGGTATAATTCCGACGTTCGTTCTGTCTCCCGGAGATTTGGTCTACCTGCCAAAAGAAGGAGAAACGCTCTCCGTCGAGACTATTGACAAGAGCAGAATATATAAAATGGTAAGTTGCAATGGAAAGCAATGCTTTTTTATAGGAAATACCATAGCAAAAGCGATTATCAATAACAATGATTTGCATGAATTTAATGTATTGAATAAGATTGAAATAGCATTGACGGGTGAAAACATCAAGGAAAAGTGCATCCCAATCAAAGTTGACCGTTTGGGACAAATCGTTAAATTAGGATACTGAAAGATGACCGGCTTATGATTAAGAAGACACTCTATTTCGGCAACCCCGCCTATCTGTCTCTCCACCTCGGGCAGCTCGTGATAAAACTGCCCGAGGTGGAGACCTGTACGGCAGTGGACAACGATTTCAAAACGCGCGCCACCGTCACAAAACCGATAGAGGACATAGCATACGTCGTGCTCGACAACCGGCGTATCACCATCACCAGCGGTGTCATGGAAGCACTGCTCGAAAACAACTGCGCCATCATCTCATGCGACTCACGCGGCATGCCCGTCGGACTGATGTTGCCGCTCACAGGCAACACTGTTCAGAACGAGCGGTTCCGTCATCAGCTTGACTCCTCACTACCACTGCGAAAACAACTGTGGCAGCAGACCATACAACAGAAAATTGCCAATCAGGCCGCTGCACTTGAGCGATGTTGTCCGACGGCCGCCACAGGATGTATGCGCAAATGGGCCACTGACGTGAAAAGCGGAGACACACACAATGTCGAGGGCAAAGCCGCCGCCTACTATTGGAAAAATTTCTTCAGCAGCCACGTCAACGACTTCATCAGAGACCGCGAAGGGTTGTTCCCGAACAATCTTCTGAACTACGGCTATGCCATCCTTCGGGCCGTAATGGCGAGGGCCCTTGTGTCGAGTGGTCTGCTCCCTACTCTCGGCATACATCATCACAACCGTTACAATGCTTACTGCCTCGCGGATGACATCATGGAGCCATACCGTCCATACGTAGACAATCTTGTTCATGACATCATCACTGATAATGGTGTAGATTTTGAACTGACGCGTGACATAAAGGCCCTGCTACTGACCATTCCAACGCTCGATGTCACGATAAACGGCCGGCAAAGCCCGCTGATGGTTGCCGCAAGTCAGACAACAGCTTCACTCGCACGATGTTTCATGGGTGAGATACGACGCATCTATTATCCTGTAATGTCGTAATAACGCCAATGCTATCAGAACGTTTCAGTGAATATCGCATTATGTGGGTCATGGTTTTGTTCGACTTGCCGACAGAAACGAAGAAAGACCGTAAGGCTTCCGCAGAGTTTCGCAAACGCCTCATGGGAGACGGTTTCTCCATGTTCCAATTCTCTATCTATATAAGACACTGCACAAGCGTCGAAAACGCAGAGGTTCACATACGCCGAGTGAAAGCCATACTACCGGAATACGGCAACGTCTGCATTATGTGCATCACAGACAAACAATTTGGAAACATACAAGTCTTTCACGGTCGAAAATCTACTGTCCCAAATTCCCCCGGCCATCAATTAGAACTTTTCTGAAGATACCAATAAAGCAATCTTTCAGGCAAGAAGTTTATATGATAGAAACATATAAAAACAAAAAAATCCCGCCACTAAAGGACGGGATTCTGCCATTATCGCAGTTCTTTTTCTTTTCTGATTTTCTTTGCAAGTATTTAATAACCAGTCACTTTCTAAAAGTATACTGTTGTTTATACTGCGAAGCAGAAACTTTTCAAGCAATTCACAACCACGTATGGCCATAGCTGGCAATGGCGTTTAACTGTTGTTTATACTGCGAAGCAGAAACTTTTCAAGCAATTCACAACACTCTCTTTGTTACGCTTACTTATAACAAACTGTTGTTTATACTGCGAAGCAGAAACTTTTCAAGCAATTCACAACGGTCCCCGAGATCTTCATATTAAAACTGATACTGTTGTTTATACTGCGAAGCAGAAACTTTTCAAGCAATTCACAACTACTTTTGATAGCACTGTTTATCTTGCCGACTGTTGTTTATACTGCGAAGCAGAAACTTTTCAAGCAATTCACAACCGTCGATGAAGTCTACGACGGCGATCTCGTACTGTTGTTTATACTGCGAAGCAGAAACTTTTCAAGCAATTCACAACAGTAATGATAGTACACCTCCGTACTTAGTACTGTTGTTTATACTGCGAAGCAGAAACTTTTCAAGCAATTCACAACCGAGCAGCAGAATGACTCTTGGATAGACAAACTGTTGTTTATACTGCGAAGCAGAAACTTTTCAAGCAATTCACAACCATCCCACGCAATAACATCGTTGCCGAAGAACTGTTGTTTATACTGCGAAGCAGAAACTTTTCAAGCAATTCACAACATGGTACGCAAGGAATTTTATTTGCTTCGTACTGTTGTTTATACTGCGAAGCAGAAACTTTTCAAGCAATTCACAACTACCAGTTCTGTCTTTTCTGATATTGAAAACTGTTGTTTATACTGCGAAGCAGAAACTTTTCAAGCAATTCACAACTGGCTACATTAATACAGAAATTATAATTATACTGTTGTTTATACTGCGAAGCAGAAACTTTTCAAGCAATTCACAACAATATCAGGGTACAACGTCATTAAAAATAACTGTTGTTTATACTGCGAAGCAGAAACTTTTCAAGCAATTCACAACATGGCGCGTCTTAATTAAAACGTCAGCTTACTGTTGTTTATACTGCGAAGCAGAAACTTTTCAAGCAATTCACAACAATATATGAGACTTTATGTTAATACTCCGGACTGTTGTTTATACTGCGAAGCAGAAACTTTTCAAGCAATTCACAACAGAAGAAACTCTCCCTCCTTTATTCTCGAAACTGTTGTTTATACTGCGAAGCAGAAACTTTTCAAGCAATTCACAACATATCTGAAATAAAACTATTATCTTTGTAACTGTTGTTTATACTGCGAAGCAGAAACTTTTCAAGCAATTCACAACTCATGTGGGGAATATGTTTTTGCAAGTGCACTGTTGTTTATACTGCGAAGCAGAAACTTTTCAAGCAATTCACAACTACTCGTATCTTCCGATATTGGAGATACCACTGTTGTTTATACTGCGAAGCAGAAACTTTTCAAGCAATTCACAACCTTTTGCTTCTTTGTATCCATTGATTTTGCACTGTTGTTTATACTGCGAAGCAGAAACTTTTCAAGCAATTCACAACCTGCTCTGAGTGTTCTGAGCGGTATGTCGACTGTTGTTTATACTGCGAAGCAGAAACTTTTCAAGCAATTCACAACACACACTTCCCATTGGCAAAGCGCCGGAATACTGTTGTTTATACTGCGAAGCAGAAACTTTTCAAGCAATTCACAACCTAGACGTAACTGGAGCTTTATGCCGTATCACTGTTGTTTATACTGCGAAGCAGAAACTTTTCAAGCAATTCACAACGTATCAACGTTGCAAAAAAATATAATCTGAACTGTTGTTTATACTGCGAAGCAGAAACTTTTCAAGCAATTCACAACTCTATCGGTGAGGTTGTTAATACTAATCTACTGTTGTTTATACTGCGAAGCAGAAACTTTTCAAGCAATTCACAACAAACTGAGACAAATCAAGGAATTGGTGGACACTGTTGTTTATACTGCGAAGCAGAAACTTTTCAAGCAATTCATAACAAACATGTCAAAGAGCAATTTGATTGTAAAGATACTATATTAAATATAAACCAAAGCACCAATTACATTGTTTAACATATTTAGAAGCGGCTTTATCCTCTCACTATAAAAATATCAAAACGCTTCAAGAAACGGTATTATATTCAGAAAAACATTCAGAAGACATTCCTAATTCAACACTCGTAAATAAAGGCGGCATTTGCGTATGTCGCAGAAATACATTAACTTTGCAGCAGAAAATTAACAGGTTTTCCAGTTTGACAGACTTATGAAAGAATTAACACTGAAGTACGGATGCAATCCGAACCAGAAGCCTTCACGCATATTCATGACCGAAGGCGAACTACCCATCGAAGTTATCAACGGCCGTCCGGGATACATCAATCTCCTCGACGCGCTCAACAGCTGGCAGCTCGTCCGCGAGCTAAAGGCCGCCACGGGTCTTGCCGCAGCAGCCTCGTTCAAGCACGTTTCACCCGCCGGTGCGGCCGTAGGCCTGCCTCTGAGCGACACGCTGAAGAAGATCTATTTCGTGGACGACATCAAGATGGAGCTTTCGCCGATAGCCTGTGCCTACGCCCGTGCCCGCGGCGCCGACCGCATGAGCTCCTACGGCGATTTCGTCGCTCTGAGCGACACGTGTGACGCAGCCACGGCCACACTCATCAAGCGTGAGGTCAGTGACGGCGTGATTGCCCCTGACTATACGCCCGAGGCCATCGAAATCCTGAAAGACAAGCGCAAGGGAACATACAATGTCATCAAAATCGACCCCGACTACGTTCCGGAGCCCGTCGAGCGCAAGCAGGTGTTCGGCGTCACTTTCGAGCAGGGTCGCAATGAAATCGACCTGAGCGACCCCTCACTGTTCGAGAACATCCCCACTCAGGCCAAGGACTTCACTCCCGAGGCACGCCGCGACCTTCTCATCGCCCTCATCACCCTCAAATATACTCAGAGCAACTCCGTCTGCTACGCAAAGGACGGTCAGGCCATCGGCATCGGCGCCGGCCAGCAGAGCCGCATCCACTGCACCCGTCTTGCCGGTTCAAAGGCTGACATCTGGTGGTTGCGCCAGCATCCGAAGGTGATGAACCTGCCCTTCGTTGACGGCATCCGCCGCGCCGACCGCGACAACACGATTGACGTATATATCAGCGAGGAGCACGACGACGTGCTGCGCGACGGCACATGGCAGCGTCTGTTCAAGGAGCGCCCCGAGGTTCTGACGATGGAGGAGAAGCAGGAGTGGATTGCCAAGAACACGGATGTGGCCCTCGGCAGCGACGCTTTCTTCCCGTTCGGCGACAACATCGAGCGCGCCCACAAGAGCGGCGTACGCTACATCGCACAGGCCGGAGGCTCGGTGCGGGACGACAATGTGATTGAGACGTGCGACAAATACGGCATCGCCATGGCATTCACCGGCGTACGCCTGTTTCACCACTGATAACTTGTAACTTTAAACTTGTAACTTTAAACTTTATGGCTGCGCACAGAGTTTGGGGCGGAGTTGTCCCCTGAAGCAAGACATAAGGTCTGAAGTTGCAAGTTTAATGTTTAGGGCAAACCACAAAGTTAGAAGTAATAAGCTCTGCGCGCAGCCCAAAGTTACAAGTTTAAAGCCCAAAGTTACAAGTAATAAGCTCAGCGCGCAGCCTAAAGTTACAAGTTTAAAGTTAAAAGTTAGGAATGGATATCGATGACATCATCGCAGGAGGCGGCATCATGTTCCGCCCGGCACGAAAGGAAAACGGCGACAGCGGCAAGGTCAAGACCAAGGCCAAGAAGAAGAAGTATATCACGGGGGCTCACGGCAGCGGTTCGGCAAAGCAGAAGGCAAAATACCGCGAGCAACGGGCCAACAGGCACAAATAATGCCAAGCGGGAAAGAAAACGGAAACACCGGATTTACGTAAGAGTAGCATAAACTTAACGTAAGACTAACGTAGGAGTTGTATGAGACGAACGTGGAATTAATATCATACTGACAAAGATTAATGTAATTTCACAATCGTTATGCTATTTTTGACTTCCTCTAAAAGTTTAGTGGATTTATTTATATAACTTTGCAGAACAAAAGAAGTTATATACTACTACACATACTCCATTTACGGCAGATGGACATACCTAAAAGAATCATAACCCTGCTTGTCACCATCGTCATCTCACTGACATGGACGGCAGGCAAAACAAACGCTGCCGAAACAAATGACGCCAAGGCCGACTCCATCATGAATGAGCTGCGGCGCTATTTCAACAGCGACAAGAAAGACAGCCTATACCGCGCGGCTGCCAAATATCGCGCGTACCAACTAAACCAGGGCGACATCTACAAGTATTACCAAGGCTGGCAATATGAAATCTTCTACGACATCAATTTCAACAACTTCTACCACGCCATGCGAAAGGCCATCAGAATGTCCGAAGACATGAAGGCGCGCCATGCGGAAGACCAGCTGTACAACGCCACCTACCTCTTCGGCGTTATCTACTCGCTGCAGGGAAACGTCGAACAGGCCAAGGACTGCTTCCACAGGGCGCTCGACGAAGGCAAGCACCAGCCCCCGACAAGGCTCGTCCAGATATACAAGGAACTTGCCAACGTCGAGATGGACAGCGATCCGGACAAGGCCATGAAGGACATCAACCACGCCATCAGAATAACCGGACAAGCCAAACAAAAATACGCATACAGCGACGCCGTGGCCTTCAAGATCATCATCGCTTTCATCAAGAAGGACTGGGAGCTCGTCAAGGCTATCTACACCGACTATCTGCAAATGCAGAAAGACTACGGCGACGAGTTCTCCATGACATACTATCATTATGCCATGATGTGCGGACTCGCCGCCGAGGGCAACTACGTCAAGGCCATCGAACACGCCGACCAGCTGACCAACATCGACCGCTACAGGTTCAAGACCATCATCTACGAGCTCTCCGGAGATATGGGTAAGGCGTTCGAGACACAGAAAACATACATCCATGTCAAGGACTCCATCAACAGCTCCATCATGCTCCAGGAGCTGCACAACGCCGCCACCGACGTTGAAATGAACGCCATGCGCCACAAGGCCACCGAAGACCGGGTCAAGAAGAAGGTCATGGCGATGGTCATCTTCGGCGCGGCCGTCATTATCGCCATCCTCATCTTCGTCATCTTCAACTGGCGCAACAACATGAAGAACCTTCGGAAAAAGAACTCCGAGCTCGAAATTCTCCGCTTCAAGTCAGAAGAGGCGGAACGGCTGAAGAGCAACATACTCCAGAACATGAGCCACGAGATACGTACTCCGCTAAACATCATATCCGGATTTACGCAACTCATCTGCCAGCCGGGCTACACTCCCTCTGACGAGGAAAAAACAGAAATCCTCGACCGCATCACGGCCAGCTCCGACAATCTTGTCAAGATCATCAACAACCTGCTCTACGTAGCGACGACGGAAAGTGAGAGCTATGCCTCACAGCGGGACGACATCGTCTGCAACGACCTGCTGCGCAGGCTCACCGAGACCTACCGGCTGACTCTGCCGGAGACCGTCAGCTTCACCCTCGATACCAGCATACCCGACGATTTCCACTTCCTCGGCAGCACCAAGGGCATTGAGACCATCATCGACAATCTGCTCACCAATGCCCGAAAGTTCACCACCGAGGGCAGTATAACCCTCCAGTCTTCCTTTGACAGAAAGAAAGAATATATCATCATCAGCGTGACCGACACGGGAACGGGCATACCGGAGGCATATCAGGAACGCGTTTTCGGCATGTTCTACAAGATTGACAATTCAAAGGAGGGCATCGGTGCCGGACTCCCACTGTCGCGCCACATAGCGAGACAAATCGGAGGCAACCTATCGCTGGACGCAGACTACCACGGCGGAGCACGCTTCATCCTGACCATACCGGCAAGGAGGCCGTGAAGAATTTTGGCTTTCTGGGCTTTTGAGACTTTCGGGGAGGGAGGAGTGAGAAGACTCTTCTTTTCAGTCTTCAAAAACAATTCCCGCTCCTCCCTCCTCGAAAGCCCAGAAAAAGCCACATCCCCCTGTATTAATTATTACAAAAATGCATCCTCCAAAACCTTCGTCTCAGCTCATTTCCGCAACCTTTCGGAGGCCGTAAGGGCCTTACGGCCATGGTTCCCCGTATGTCTTCAAACTGTTTTTTGCCCACCATGATGCCGTAAGGGCCTTACTACTCTTATGGAGCAGAGAAAATGCAGGTTTTCGGGTTGTTGATTTTGTCCTGAAAAGTTACCGTTTTTCTGCCGTAAGGGCCTCGCGGCATTGTAGCAACGGCCTTGTTGCAGTGCGACGGCGGCCTCGTTGCAATGCCGCGAGGGCCCCGTTGCAACCCCGTAAGGCCCTTATGGCACAACCGCAGCAGCCCCGCTGTTGTTCAACGGAATTGCCGCTGTTCGTATCAGGCTATGAATGAGTAACTTACAAAGTGTGTAAATATATAATCACGACAACCCCTAATTTTTGATACGCGCATGCTTGCGATATTCTGAGGCAAGGCGGAAATTTTTCAGAAAGTCCCCATTCTCGTGGGCTTAAAAATGGTATTTTAAATTACAAATCGACCAGAAGCAAAATATGTCCCGCTCGGTAGGGTGTTCAAAATTGGATTTTAAAGTTCGGCCATTTACAGGTGTGCATTTACAGGTGCGCGTTTTTACTCTACCCGCCTGGAACAAGAAAAACCGGCAGGCGAATCCTTTCGGACTTGCCTGCCGGTTTATCTTTTCCTTCGATAATCTCAGCCTTATGCTTTCGGAGCAGCGGTTCTCTTCTCCTTGATGCGAGCCTTCTTGCCGGTGAGCTTGCGCAGATAGTAGAGCTTAGCGCGGCGCACCTTACCGATCTTGTTGACCTCGATGCTGTCAATGTTGGGTGACTCAAGAGGGAAAATACGCTCAACACCAATGGTGCCGGACATCTTACGTACGGTGAAACGCTTCTTCTCACCGTGACCGGAAATCTTGATGACCACACCACGGTAGAGCTGGATGCGCTCCTTGGTACCCTCGATAATTTTGTAAGCGACAGTCACAGTGTCACCGGACTTGAACTCCGGAAACTGCTTGCCGGTTGCAAATGCTTCCTCAGCAACTTTAATTAAGTTCATTGTTACTTTATAATTAAATTTGTTCTTATCGTTCCAACGCAACATAACGGGCAACACGTTACTTCCCGCCAGCGATTACGCCGAAAAGCGGGTGCAAAGTTACGACTTTTTATCGGTATCAGCTAATTTTGGCGGGGCTTTTTTTGCTGATTATCTGATTTTTAGTTACTTTTGCGTCAAAATATCACATAAGAATATGCACATCGGATATATTTCACGCGTCCTGCCGCTCGTCGCAGCGGCTGTGGTCGCCGGATGCTCGTCGCAGAAGACTGCCACGGTGGTGTCGGTCGAACGTAGCCGCCTGCTGGTGGACAGCCGCTATGACGCTGCCCCCGACGAAAAGGCGGCGAAGATGATCGAACCCTACCGTCATGTCGTTGACAGCATCATGAGCCCGGTGGTCGGACGGTCGGCCGGATATATGAGCGCGCAGCGGCCGGAAAGCGATCTGTCAAACCTCTTGGCCGACATTCTCGTCTGGGCCGGACGCGACTACGGCGAGAAGCCCGTCATGGGGGTCTACAACATGGGCGGAATACGGGCCGCGCTGCCTGAAGGCGATGTCACCTACGGCGACGTGCTGGAAGTGGCGCCGTTTGAGAACAAGATATGTTTCCTCACCCTGACCGGCAGCGACCTGATGGAACTGTTCAGGAACATGGCCAGCGTGGGCGGCGAGGGTGTCAGCCACGGCGTCGAGCTGGTCATCAGCGGCGACGGACGGCTCGTGAGCGCACGCCTCAACGGCCGCGAGATAGACCCGGAGGCGTCCTACCGCATCGCCACGATTGACTATCTGGCGCAGGGCAACGACAAGATGGAGGCGTTCAAGAAGAAGACCGCCTACAACGCACCGGCGGCTGAGGAGAACGACACGCGCTATATCATCTCGGCATACTTCCGCGAGATGGCCCGTCAGGGAAAAGCGGCTGACAGCAAGGTGGAAGGACGCATAACGGTCAGATAAAAGCACGGAACAGCTAACGGGGCGCTTCGACGCGTCCCGGCTATAGATAAGAAGAAAACGATGAAAAGCAGAATAATACTGATAGCGGTGATGTGCTGCATGACGGCACTGTCCGCAACGGCACAGGAGAGCCGGCGCCAGCTCGTCGTCCTCCACACCAACGACACCCACAGCACGGTGATGCCGCTGAGCGAGAATCTCAATGACACGATGAAGGCCGCCCGCGGCGGATTCCTGCGCCGTGTGGCAATGGTAAAGGAAGAGCGTGCCAAGGAACCGGACCTGCTGCTCTTCGACAGCGGCGACTTCTCACAGGGCTCACCATACTATACGCTCTATAAGGGTGACGTGGAGGTCCGGCTGATGAACCGCATGCGCTACGACGCGGCGACAATAGGCAATCATGAGTTCGATTTCGGTCTGGAGAACATGGCGAGGATTTTCCGCATGGCTGAATTTCCCATCGTCTGCGCCAACTACGACTTCACCGGCACGCCCGTCGAAGGAACGGTACGCCCCTACGTCGTCATCGAACGCAAAGGACTCCGCATCGGCGTCTTCGGTCTTTCTCCACGTCTCGACGGTCTCGTCTCGAAAGAGAACTACCGCGGCGTGACGTTCTCCGACCCGATAGAAAAGGCGCGCGAGGTGGCCGGACGGCTGCGCAACGAGGAGCGGTGTGATGTCGTCGTCTGTCTGTCCCACCTCGGATGGCAGATGTCAAAGCCTGACGTCGACGACAGCACGCTCATCGCTGCCACACACGGCATCGACCTCGTGCTCGGCGGTCATTCACATACGTATCTCAAGGAGCTGGAATGGGTGAAAAACGCCGACGGCAAGCCTGTTCCGGTAGACCAGAACGGCAAGCACGGAATATTCGTCGGAAGGATTGTTCTTGGTTTTGAAGAATAGAATTTATTTAGGAGATAGAGGGAGAAAGAAGAAGATAAAGGGAGATAAAGGACATTTGTCTTGTTGCAAGAACCAAGAGTATTGTCCTTTATCTCCCTTTATCTCCCTTTATCTCCTAAGAAACTTCCTTACTCAAAATAGAACGTGAGGACAAACATCTTGCTGTGTCCCGCCCTCACGGAATTGGCGTAAGCCCTCATCGACGCGTCCTTCAACTCGCTGACATGATCCTTGTCGAGTGCGTTCGTCAGGCTATAGCAGAACTTCAGTTCCGGTATCAGCTTGAAGAACGGCAGGTAGAAGTCACATCCCAGACCCACCTCGACAAACGTGTCATAACGCTTCAGACGTATGTTGTCCTGAGCCTTGCCCGTGAGATTTATCATCTGATTGACGCCCGCCATGACATAAGGGCGGTGATTGTTGAACCGCGGCGCACTGAACTTGATGTCCAGCGGAATCGAGATATACGTGTTCTTCAAGTCCTGCGTCGATGTCGTCGGGCGGCCGTTCTCGTCAAGGCGCGACAGGTTGACGAACGAGAGATGCTTGGCGCCGAAGTGCATCGTCGGCGTCAGACGGGCCGAAAGATTGGCACTTATGCGCGCCTCGGCCGTCACACCGACACTGAATCCCGGATTCCAGTTGTCAGCGTCACACAGAATCGTCTGCTCCGTCACCGTTCCGTCCTCCGCCGTCACCATCTGCGGCCCGACATTCTCCATCTCGATGTCCTGCAAGTGCATGCCAACGAGAATGCCGAAATGCAACGGCCGCAAATCTATATACGGCTTGTTCTGCGCCGTACGTTCCTGAGCCAAACCGCGACAGACGGCAGCCAGCAATATAATAATGGTCAGAATCTTCCTCATATTACTTAATATAACGAAAAAAACGCCCGCTTATTATGTAATTCCTCCCTTTTCGTCAATACCATGCACAATATTCACAGCATCCTCATACCATTCCCCTCGCATCCTCATATAATCACAATCATCTCGCCGCTGAATTATTTCGACAACGTATAAATTATTAAAATAAATAACTAAAATTAGGTAGTTGTCAGATTTAATTAGTACTTTTGCGTACTAATTTATTGGTATTAATTTATAAACTAATTTAAGATTATGGCTTACGTTATAGGTGATGATTGTATCGCATGCGGTACATGTATCGACGAGTGCCCCGTAGGAGCTATCTCTGAGGGTGATAAGTATTCAATTAACCCCGACGCTTGCACAGAGTGCGGAACTTGCGCTGATGTATGCCCCTCTGAGGCTATCAGTCTGCCGGCTTAATTGTTTCTTTAGAAAGAAAACAGCGCGGCTTCGTAACGACGTTACGAAGCCGCGCCTTGTTTATTGCCAAACGCGCCTTTTTAAGTTAAGAGGTCAGAGGGTTTTTGAGTTAAGAGGTCAGAGTATAGAGTGAAGAGGTATGATTACTCTTGTTGGTTGTGATGTAATAAGAGTAATTATACCTCTTCACTCTATACTCTGACCTTTTAACTTAGAATGCTTCCACACGCTTCACATGCCCTGCTGCGGTGCACACCGATACTACGGAAGTCCATGGTACGGGCGTCGAAAGTGAGCAGACGGTTGGTCAGCAGGTCGCCGATGCCGGTAAGGAACTTCAGGACTTCTGCCGCCTGAATCGTTCCGAGCATGCCTGCAATGGCACCGAAGACACCAGCCTGTGACGCCGGAGGAACGATGTCGGCCGGCGGTTGGCCTCCGAAGATGCACCGGTAGCAGGCCGTGCCGGGCAACCAGGTGAACGTGTGGGCCTCAAAACGGAGCAGACCGCCGTGGGAGAAAGGCTTTCCTGCCGCCACACAAGCGTCGTTGATAAGCATCTTGGTGTCGAAATTGTCCGTTCCGTCGACGACAAAATCATAGCCGGAAATAATGTCCGTGATGTTTTCGGGGGTGATGAAACCGCGGTGTTTCACCACTTCAACATGCGGATTGATGGCCGCTATCCGCTCCGCAGCCGAATCAACCTTCGGCCGTCCGGCCGCGGCTGTGGTGTGGATGACCTGCCGTTGCAGGTTTGAGACGTCCACGACATCACCGTCGGCAATGCCGAGTGTGCCCACTCCGGCCGCAGCCAGATACATGAGAACCGGCGAACCGAGCCCACCGGCACCAATGACGAGCACCCGTCCCTGCCTTATCCGTTCCTGACCTTCCACGCCGCACTCCTTCAGAAGGATGTGGCGGCTGTAACGGCGGAGCTCCTCTTCCGTGAAACCGGCCATCTCAGATGAATTTCGCGATAGCTTTCAGACACTTCTCGCTGTTCACCGGCTTAGCCAGAAAGTCGTCACAACCGGCAGCCATGGCGTTCTCGCGGTCACTCTCAAAAGCATTTGCCGTGAGCATCACTATCGGCAGCTGCGGGCGGGAGGCCTTGATCAGCCTCGTGGCCTCCAGTCCGTCACACACGGGCATTCTCAAATCCATCAGAACGAGGTCGATTTTCTCGTCCGAGGCCATTTCCACGGCCTCTCGTCCGTCATGTGCCCGCACTATGTTATATGTCCTTTTGAGGATATATGTCATCAGCACATAGTTGCTGTCATTGTCCTCTGCTATCAGTATTGTCTTCATAAGTTTTCCGTTTACTACTTTTATCGCAACTTCGCGAAGCCCTTGTCCCAGCCTCGCGAAGTTGCTTGGAATATGTCCGCAGTGTGTCAGTCTTTCTTCCAGAGCTTGCTCATGTCCTCCAGCGTCTTGCCCTTTGTCTCGGGCACGAGACGCCATACGAACACGGCGGCAGCCACACAGATAAGTCCGTAGAGGCCGTATGTGAACCAGTGGCCGAAGTTGGGGTCACCGTCGGTCTGCATATTGAACATCGGGACGAACGAAGAGCTGACAATCCAGTTGAATATCCACTGGAAAGCGACGGCTATAGCCACGGCTGCACCGCGGATGGTGTTGGGGAATATCTCGGAGATGAGCACCCAGCAGATGGGTCCCCATGAGAACATGAACGACGCGCTGTAGACCATTATGCCGACCATTGTGACCAGACCGAGCGACGGATTGCCGAAAGTCAGGGCCACGCCGAAGGCTCCGACGGCCATTCCTATTGAGCCGTAGATAAGCAGCGGCTTGCGTCCCCACTTCTCGACGGTGAATATCGCCACGAGCGTGAAGAGGATGTTGACGACGCCCATCATCACGGTCTGGACCATAGGCTTGTCCATTCCCATGTCAGCGAAGATGCGCGGAGCATAGTAGAGCACGGCGTTGATGCCGACAGCCTGCTGGAAGACGCTGAGCATGATACCGACGAAGATGACCAGCCAGCCGTAGGTGAAGAGACGTTCGGTCCGCTCGGTGATGGTATTGCGGATGTCGTCGAGTATCTGCTGTCCGGCTGCGGCACCGTTGATTTTCTTGAGAATGTCCAGCGCCTTGCTCTCCTGACCGACCATGACGAGATAGCGCGGTGTTTCCGGTACGAGACAGATGAGCAGGGCGAACAGTCCTGCGGGCACGGCCTCGCTTCCGAACATATAGCGCCATCCTGTTGTGATGGTCCACGGGTCGCTTCCCGGAGCCACGGCGTTGATGCCCTGGCCTATCTGTTCGATGACGGGATTGGTGTGCTCACCGAGGATAAGGAAGTTGACGAAATAGACAACCAGCTGACCGAAGATGATGGCGAACTGGTTCCACGACACGAGCGTACCACGGATGTTCGACGGAGCGACCTCGGCGATGTACATCGGGCAGATGGCCGAAGCCAGACCTACGCCCACGCCGCCGATGACGCGGTAGATGTTGAACACCACGAGAAGGCTCTTCGTCGGCACGCCGTGCTCAAAGAAGAGAAATTCGGGGGCCATCGAGCCGAGCGCCGAGATGAAGAACAGCAAGCCGGCGACGATCAGCGAGCGCTTGCGTCCGAGGTTGGAAGCAAGAAAACCCGACATACCGCTGCCGATGATACATCCGATGAGCGCGCTGGCACAGGTGAAACCATGCCATCCGTCGGTGTAAGTGAAGTCTGAAGCACCGAGGAAGAAGGCCTGAAGACCTTTTTCCGCACCTGAGATTACGGCCGTGTCGTAGCCGAAGAGCAGACCGCCGAGGACGGCGACCATGACGATTGAAATGAGGTAGGACTTGCTACCGGTCTGATTTTTTTCCATTGATTATGTTATTTTTTATCTGTTTTGCAGCCTTGTCGCAAAGATTTCCTGTGGCAGCCACCGTGATGTCTGCCACAGGAAGAGGTCTTCACTCTAATATATACGTATGAAAGAGTATTTTCCCTTTGCCCTTATGTCGGGCTGCAAGCGTCCGTCATTTTTTCACCTTATATATACGGAAGGTCATCGGGGGCAGCTCGTCGTTGATGACGGAGCCTCTCTTGGCCGCCGTTACGGTCACCGTACCTTCGCGGGGAACAATCTTTTCGGGATTGTCGAGCGTGTTCTCGTCGTCCATTCCGTCGTGCGTCAGCGTAAGGGTGGCGGCCAGAGAGGCGTTCTTCAGTCCGTTGAGATTGAGCGTCACGGGCTGCTTGGTCTTCGAGGTGTTGATGACCTTGACGATGACCGTGCCGTCGGTCTTGTCCGTGACGGCGCTGGCGAAGAGTCCGTCCTGTCCCGTCTGTCCGGCGACGGGCTTGCCGTCCATCGTCAGCGGCAGCACGTTCGTACCACGGTTCGTGGCGTACATCTGCTGTACATAGTAGCTCACGGACTTGAACATCCTCACATTGTCAAACCAAATCAGATCCGGACGCCACTGCCATCCCTCGACATGGGCGAACAGCGGGGCGTAGGCCGTCATCCAGACGACGTCGGCGTTGCGCTCCATGTCGGTCATGAAGGCCGCTTCGAGGATGGAAGCCTCATAGTGGTTCCACTTCTTTCCCTTGCCGTGGCAGGCATATTCGCCGGCAAAGACCTTCGGTCCCTTGCGGTCGTAGTTGTCGTAGCGCAGTCCGCTCTCCAGGAACCACTTCTCGGGACGGTAGAAATGTTCGTCGACGAGGTCGGCCTTCTGCTCCTTCATGGCTTTCCATCCGATTTCAAACATTTTTCCCTCGGAGTCGGGACCGCTCGTTCCGACAATCCGTATCTTGGGATAACGGGCCTTGATGGCCTTCACGAATGGTTTGAGACGCTCAAAGTAGAGTGTGTCCCACTGCTCATTGCCGACACCGATGAGCTTCAGATTGAACGGAGCCGGATGGCCCATCTCGGCGCGCTTGCGTCCCCATGTCGTCGTGGTGTCGCCGTTGGCAAACTCGATGAGGTCGAGACAGTCGTCGATGTAGGGCTGGAGCTCGTCCACGGGCACGTGCCATTTCTCGTTGTTGCGGTTCTGAAACTGGCACGACATGCCGACGTTGAGCACCGGCAGAGGCTCTGCGCCCATGTCTTCGGACAGCAGGAAATATTCATAGAAGCCCAGTCCGTAGCTCTGATAGTAGTCGGGATAGAAGCGGTGGGTGAACGTGTGCTGCCAGCGGTTGCCGTTGAGCGGGCGGTTCTCCACCGGGCCTATTGAGTTCTTCCACTGATAGCGCGTGGCGAGGTCGGTTCCCTCGACTATACATCCTCCGGGGAAGCGGAACACACCGGGGTGGGCGTCGGCCAAAGCCTGTGCCAAGTCGCGGCGCATGCCGTTCTCGCGGTTCTTGAACGTGTTGACGGGGAAGAGGCTGATGTGCTCCAGACATACCGTGTTGCGGCCGTCGAGATAGATGCGCAGCTGTGCCTTGTTGTGTGTCAGGGGCGACTTCAGGCGCACCTCATATTTCTGCCATTCGGCCGACTTGACCTCCAGCTTCACCGAAGCGAACTCCTGACGCTCGCCCATCGTGGCGGGGTCGATGAGCTGGACGGTGATGCGGCCGCTGCCCTTCGGAGCCTTTGCCCACACGGTGAAGCGGTATTCCTCACCTTTGAGGACGCCGATTCCGAAATAGCCCTCGTTGACCAAACCTGTGCGGCGGTCGTTGTGGCCGGGATCGGAGAGCACGACATAGTGGGGGCAGCGCTCGAAAGGTCCGTCGTCTTTCAGCCCGATATTGCCGAAGGTCTGCCATCCCATGAAACTCTGGGGAAATTCAAAGGAGCGGTTCTTGACCAGTTCTCCGTACAGTCCGCCGTCGGCGGCATAGTTGATGTCTTCAAAGAACAGGCCGTACATCGTGTTCTGCACGATGGCTCCTGCCTTTTTCGTGTTAACGTCCATCACGTGCGTCTGTGCGAATGACGCCGTGGCGGCGGCCAGTGTGATGGCGCAAGTCAGTAGTCGGTGATTCATCTCAGTAGTTTTAAATATTAATATAGGTGTGACAAAGGTACGATAAAAAAATGACAACGGGCAATATCTGCGGCCGAAACTTATTCCACGCCGCGAGGTTTGAGGGTCATCCCCATACGGTTTAACCGGAATTGCAGCACATTATTAATTTAAAATGCAAAGACACAAAAGCGCGAAGAATTTGTTGATTCTGTTACACGGTTCACAGTAATACTGTTACTTTTATCTTAATAAATCCTTGACTTGCTCTTTGTTTGCGTGTGATTGACAGACCACTCAATGACATATCAGGCTCTCTCCCTTTGGGGAGGGTAGGGGTGGGGCTTAGGTGGCTCTTCGGGTGGGGTTTATGTAAACAATTTCCCTGCATTGTTGCAAGTGTCAGAAAAAGAAAGTAACTTTGCGGTCAGTAAACAATAGACAGACAAAAGAATGATTATGAGAAATATCCTCCGGACAGTAGCGGTTGCCGTGGCCGCAATATGTATCACGGCGTGTGACAACAGCGGACGGTTCCGCGTCGAAGGCAATATCACCGGCGCCAAGGATTCGCTCCTCTACTTCGAGAACATGAGCCTTGCCGGCCCCGTGACGGTCGACTCCGTGAGGCTCGGCGAAGACGGACGGTTCAGCTTTGAGGACAAGGCGACGCCCGCACCCGAGTTCTACCGGCTGCGCATAGACGGACAGATAATCAATCTCGCGGCCGATTCTACGGAGACCGTGACCGTCAAGGCCCGCTATCCCGAGATGGCCACCGGCTATGAGGTCAGCGGCTCCCGGGAGTGTGAGCGCATCCGTGAGCTGGCCCTCAAGCAGATTGCCCTCCATGACCGCGTGATGGCCATGGAGAAAGACGGCCGGCTGACAAACGACGAGCGCATCGACAGTCTGAAGAAAATGATCGAGGCATACAAGGAGGAGGTCAAGGCCGGATATATCGTCAAGGACCCCAAGGCCGCGTCGTCTTATTTCGCCCTCTTTCAGACCTTGGGCGACTTCCTCATCTTCGACCCGCGCAGCACCGAGGCCGACGTGCGCATGTTCGCCGCCGTGGCCACGAGCTGGGACACATACTATCCCGGAGCCGTGCGCGGTGAAAATCTCCACAACATCGCCATTGAGGGCATGAAGACCCAGCGCATCATCCGTCAGAAGCAAGAAGAGGCGCTCCACCCGGCACAGATAACTACCTCGGGCATCATCGAGCTCTCACTGACGGACAACCACGGACGCAACCGCACGCTCTCCTCGCTCCGGGGCAAGGTCGTACTGCTTGATTTTCACGCGTTCTCGACACCGGAATCGCCGCGCCGCATCCTCATGCTGCGCGAACTGTACGGCAAATATCATGACCGCGGACTGGAAATCTATCAGGTTGCCGTTGACACGGACGAGCATTACTGGAAACAGCAGACCTCGGCCTTGCCGTGGATAAGCGTGCTGGCACCAGACGGCCCTGCGTCGCATTGCGTCAGGACATACAATGTCAACGCCATCCCCGAGTTCTTCCTCATCGACCGCGACAACAATCTTGTCAGCCGGTCTGGACAGGTGAAGGACCTCGAAGCCGCAATCGAAGCGCTTCTGTGATGTATGTCAGAGGGCGGAGGTCAGAGTTAAGAGTGATGAGTGAAGAGGTATGATTACTCTTAAGGCTTGAACTGTGTGTCGGAATGGGGTTGATGATGCTTTCCGTCAATCTGATAAAAGTAATCATACCTCTTCACTCATCACTCTTTACTCTGTCCTCCGATTATATTCTCCATGAACCTCGCCCGGTCGACGACAAAGCGCAGGTGCGTGCCCTCGCCAATGAGCGTGTCACCTTGGCGGGCTTCAACGTGGAAATAGAGTTTGCGGCCGTCGACACGTTCGAGAGTTGCCGTTGCTGTCACGCAGGCACCCGTCAGTGACGGACGGAGATGAGACGATGAAATCTGTCCGCCGACAGTGGTGCTCCCTTCGGGCAGATGCGGTGCGATGGCGAGCATGGCGGCGTTCTCCATTAGAGCCAGCATGGCCGGAGTGGCCAGCACGGCCATGTCGCCGGAGCCCAGCGCGATGGCCGTCAGACGGTCGGTCACGGTGAGCGTGGAAGTGTGGGTAAGTCCTTTTTCTAACATGATTGTTCTTTATTTTATATAGGTTATTGTTGTCCGGTTGTCCGTTGCGGCCGCATAGTCATGTAATGTTATATGCTGCGCAACATATCGTTTCATGCAGCCCTATACATTATTATATATAATACGCGAAGCAATACAGCCGATACTGCAAAGTTACGCTTTTTGCTGCCAACATCGGCCGATTGTGGCGAAAAAGGCTTAACTTTGCGTTCAAAAGATAAAGCGGATGAAGAAAAAACTGATATTGGAAGTACCCGGCGGAGCCACGCGTGTGTTGCTCCACACATGTTGCGCACCGTGTTCGTCGGCCATCATCGAATGTATGATGCGACACGGAATCACCCCCGTGATATACTACGCCAACCCAAACATCTGGCCTCTGGAAGAATACCAGATAAGAAAGGACGAATGTACGCGCTACGCCCAGTCGCTGGGACTGGAGATTGTCGACGCTGACTACGACCATGCTGCTTGGCTCGGCTGTGTTGCCGGACTGGAGGCGGAACCCGAGCGGGGTGGCCGCTGCCTGAAATGTTTCACCATGCGCCTGGCCGACACGGCACGCTATGCCGCCACCCACGGCTTCACCGTCATCACAACCACGCTGATGTCCAGCCGCTGGAAGAGCCTCGACCAGATCAACGAAGCCGGCCGTCGTGCCGTCGCACCTTATCCTGACGTGGCGTGGTGGGACCATAACTGGCGCAAAGGCGGACTGAACGAACGCCGTGCCGCCATCATCCGCGAATACGGATTCTACAATCAGCAATATTGCGGATGCGAATTCAGCATGAGGAGAAGTGAGAAGTCAGAGTGATGAGTGAAGAGGTATGATTACCTTTGTCAGATTGACGGGAAGCGTCATCAACCCCATTACGACATGCCGTTCAAGCCTTAAGAGTAATCATACCTCTTCACTCATCACTCTGACCTCTCACTTATCCTCATCACTCTGACCTCTCACTTATCCTCATCACTCTGACCTCTCCCAACCTTTAATAAATGGGACAAAAGAAAAAAGGCCAGAACCCAAACCGGTTCTGGCCTTTTTTCTTTTGTCCCATTTATTAAAGGTTGGGATTGATCTTGTTCCACTCAGAGATAGCGGGCACGATGTTGAGCGTAACCAGCTCATCGCGCATCTTGCAGAGGTGGGCATAGCTTGCATCGAGCTTAGCGTTCTCCTCTTCAGTACCCTGCGGAACGTTGTATGTGCAACCATTGGCATCCAGAGTGGTAGCCATGGCCATCATGATGTGGTTGTACCTCTCCGTCTGTACGTATGTGCCTACGGGGAAACGGAAAGGCTCACCGCCCATAGCCGAACGGATCATCTCAACAGACAGATATGCCGGGCTTTGGAATGAAGAGCGGCCACGCAGCTTGATGATGGCGGCACCGCCCTGCGTAACGTCCTTCTTCATCTGCTCCCATTCCTCGGCAGTGAACTCGTCAGTGCCGATGATGTCGGTCAGCTTGCGGCCGGCAACGGTAACGTGAGAGCCGAACACGGCCATCTGCTCACCGTGACCTCCGTATGTGGCGCAACCCTCAATCTCGTTGCGCATAACGCCGAACTTCTTTGCCAAAGCGCTCTGAAGACGTGTCGTGTCAAGAGCGGCAAGGGTCGTGACCTGACCGGGTTTCAGTCCGGAGTAGAGCAGCGTTACCAGACCCGTGAGGTCAGCGGGGTTGAAGATGATGACAACGTGCTTCACGTCGGGGCAGTATGTCTTGATGTTCTTGCCAAGCTCTTCGGCAATCTTGCAGTTGCCGGCCAGCAGGTCCTCACGTGTCATGCCCTCCTTGCGGGGAGCACCACCAGAAGAAATGATATACTTGGCGTTCGTGAAAGCCTCCTTCACATCCGTTGTTGCTGTAATCTTCACGTCGTTGAAACCGCTCTGGCGCATTTCCTCAGCCACACCCTCGGGTGAGAATACGTCGTAGAGACAGATTTCACTTGTCAGACCCATCATGAGTGCAGTCTGAACCATGTTTGAACCAATCATACCGGCTGCGCCGACGATTGTGAGTTTCTCGTTAGTTAAAAGTGCCATAATTGATAATTATATTTATGTATTAACGTATAATCCGTTTTGTCTTTCCTCCTGAAAATCACCGCAAAGTTAGCAAAAAATCGTGTATCCGCGACATACGCGCCCCGCTTAAATTTGTTATTAATCCCTAAACACAGCCCCAAATCCCGCTTTTTCCGCCCGCCGCCGCACAAATTGCTATCTGCGGATAGCATATATATTATATATAATGTGTGGATTGTAGTAATAAACGCAAAGGTTTATATTCAAACACAAAGACCGCAGAGCCGCAAAGGACATTCTCCCGGTTCTTGCGCCTTTGAATCCTTTGCGGCCTTTGCGTTTAAAAGCTCTGTGTCTCCGTGCCTCTGTGTTCACAAACATAGAAAATCAGCATCTCACAATAAACCTTCGTGTCTTCGCGTCTTTGCGTTTGTATAACCACCTCATCCCCGCGCTCATGCTTGTTTCGGATTGTGAACGGATTGCTGCATTTTTATTCAATTTAGAAACACAATGACCGCTTTCCTTTCAGATTATCCGGATAAGTTGCATAAAATATGCAATTTTTGATGTTTTTTTGTTGCCATAAGAAAAAAATGATTAACTTTGCAAGTTGTAATTTAATATTTATTTTCTAAAAGTAATTAAGAGAGTATTTATGGAGAAAAGATTAACCATGATTTTGGCGTGTCTGTTCCTGTCGATAGGAATGGCATTAGCCCAAACAAAGGTGACAGGAACCGTGATATCTCAGGATGACGGCCAGCCGATTATCGGAGCATCGGTAATTCCGGTCGGTTCAAAAACGGGAACCGTTACCAACTTTGATGGCCAGTTCACCCTGACCGTGCCTGCGGGCAAAAAAATACAGGTGAGCTACATCGGTATGGTGACTAAAACCCTGACACCGAAGCCAAACATGAAAATTACCTTGCAGTCTGATTCCCATACGTTGGGCGACGTCGTGGTGACGGGTATGCAGAAGACTGACCGCCGTACATTTACGGGTTCGGCAACAAAGGTGAAGGCTGAAGATGCCATGATTGGAGGTATGCCTGATATCAGCCGCTCGTTGGAAGGACGTGCTGCGGGTGTGTCTGTGCAGAATGTATCGGGTACGTTTGGTACAGCTCCGAAAATCCGTGTGCGTGGAGCTACTTCTATCTATGGTAGTTCAAAGCCGCTTTGGGTTGTCGATGGCGTAATCATGGAAGATATTACTGACGTAAGTGCGGACGATTTGTCATCAGGTGACCCTGAGACACTTATCAGTTCTGCAATCGCAGGTCTGAACTCAGATGATATAGAGACATTTGATATCTTGAAAGACGGTGCTGCTACATCTATATATGGAGCACGTGCGATGTCTGGTGTGATTGTTGTGACGACTAAAAAAGGTAAGATGGGTGCTGCCCATATCAACTATACGGGTGAGTTCACAACACGCCTTAAACCCAGCTATCGCAACTTTAACATCATGAATTCTCAGGACCAGATGGGCATTTATCGTGAACTCAAAGATAAGGGATGGCTTTCTTTGTCAAGTGTGCTCAACGGTAGCAACTACGGAGTTTATGGAAAAATGTATGAGTTGATAAATACGTATAACTCAACAACAGGCCAATTCGGTCTGCCCAATACAGTAGAAGCACAGAATCAGTATCTTTACAATGCAGAAATGCGCAACACTGACTGGTTTGACGAATTGTTCTCAAACTCTATTATGCAAAATCATGCTCTTAGCATCAGTGGTGGTACAGAAAAGTCCAACTACTATGTGTCAATGTCTGCTATGATTGATCCGGGATGGTATAGGAAGAGTGATGTTAAGCGCTACACAGCCAATATGAACGTTACGCACCGTATCCTTGACAATCTTTCTGTAAACCTTATCAGTAGCGGTAGCTACCGTAAACAGACTGCACCGGGTACGCTTGGACAGGATATTGATGTCGTTTCAGGTGAAGTGAAGCGTGACTTTGATATCAACCCTTATTCGTATGCACTCAATTCTTCACGTGCTCTCGACCCCGATACCTATTATCATACACAGTATGCTCCATTTAATATTTTCAATGAATTGGAGAATAACTATATGGATTTGAATGTGTTTGATTTGAAGTTCCAGGCAGAAGTGAAGTACAAGCCTATCAAGGACCTTGAATTGGCAGCAATCGGTGCTGTTAAATATGCCGGTTCTTCTCAGGAACACAATATTACAGAGAATTCAAATATGGCGCAGAGTTATCGTGCGGCAGACAACAGCCAGATTCGCGATAACAACCCGTTCCTTTATACAGATCCGGAGGATCCGTATGCTTTGGCTTATTCTGTATTGCCTAACGGAGGTTTCTATAAGCGTAAGGACAATCGCATGACAAGCTACGACTTCCGTGCGACGTTCAATTACAATCACACTTTTGCCAATGCTCACAATGTAAACCTCTTCGGTGGTACGGAAATAACCAGCATTGAGCGCTCAACGTCACGGTTTGATGGTGTCGGAATGCAGTATGGTATGGGTTCCGTTCCATTCTACACTTATCAGTATTTCAAGAAGCTTACCGAGGAAAATTCTCTGTATTACGAACTTAATAATACGGTAGACCGTAGTGCTGCTTTCTATGGAGTGCTTACATATTCATACAAGCAGAGATATAACCTTAATGGAACATTACGTTATGAAGGTTCTAATAGAATGGGTAAAAGTACGAGCGCACGATGGTTGCCGACATGGAACGTTTCTGGTTCATGGAATATGCACGAGGAAGCATTCTTTAATAAGCTGAGATCAGTTCTTTCTCATCTCACCCTCAAGGCTTCTTATTCGTTGACAGCAGATCATGGACCATGGCAGTATGCGTCTAATACAACCCCGATATTCTATTCTTCGACACCGTGGCGTCCGTTCTCTTCCGATAAGGAACCGGGAATAACCGAGTCTTACCCGCAGAACAACGAACTTACTTATGAAAAGAAGCATGAGTTCAGTACGACATTGGAGACAGGTTTCCTTAACAACCGTATCAATGTAGAATTCGGTTTGTTCTTCCGTAACAACTATGACCTTATTGGACAGATTGTAACCATGCAGGCTCCTTCTGTACAGTATGCAAATGTTGCTTCTATGAAGTCTCACGGTGAGGAACTCAGTATAACGACAGAGAATATTAAGACCAAAGATTTCTCTTGGACGACAAACCTCATATATTCTCACGCTGTAACTAAGGTTACAGACCTGAAGACACGATGCACTACGATGGACCTCATACAGGGAAGCGGTTTCGCTCTTGAAGGCTATCCCGCACGTGGTATATTCTCTATTCCGTTCATGGGACTTGATGAGAATGGTTTCCCGACGTTTATGAACGAAAAAGGTGAAATCACTTCTACAGACATAAACTTCCAGGAACGCGACAATAATAGTTATCTGAAGTATGAAGGTCCGTCAGACCCGACAGTTACGGGATCACTCGGAAACGTCTTCACATACAAAGGCTTCCGTCTCAATGTGTTCATCACATACGCATTTGGCAATGTGGTTCGACTTGACCCAGTATTCTCTGCCCGTTACAACGACATGAGTTCAATGACCAAGGAATTTAACAATCGTTGGATGGTTCCTGGGGATGAGGCTCGTACCAATGTACCTGTAATTCTCAGCTATCGTCAGTACAACGACAATAACCAGTTGCGTTACGGATACAATGCTTATAATTATTCAACGGAGCGTATTGCGAAAGGTGACTTTATCCGTATGAAAGAAATTTCATTCGGTTATGATTTCCCCAAAGCATGGTTTAAATCAACTGCTCTCAAAAGCCTCTCGCTCAAACTTCAGGCAACCAACTTGTTCCTTATCTATTCAGATGATAAGCTGAATGGTCAGGATCCGGAATTCTTCAACACCGGTGGTGTTGCTGCACCGGTGCCCAAGCAGTTTACACTTACAGTTAAAGCAGGCTTCTAATACATTTACATTTAAGGTATGAAAAGAAACAAATTATATATATTGTCGTTGGCATTGGCCACAGGAATCGGATTAACTTCCTGCAATGATTTCCTTGACGAGCTGCCGGACAACCGAATGGAAATAAAGAATGCTGAGGAATTGAACTATATTTTGGTCAATGCCTATCCGAGTAACCATCCGGCGGCGGTTTTCGAATGGTATTCGGACAATTCAAACGAATGTTCCAATACATCTTGGACAAGCGAACGTTTTCAGGAACAAGCGTACAAATGGCTGGATATCACAGAATCTGCAGACCCTGAGACTCCTAAAATGATCTGGGACTCATATTATTCGTCAATAGAAAATGCCAATCAGGTCATAAAGTTTGTCGAGGAGAGTGAAGACCCCTCTCAGTATAATGCTCAGTATGGCGAGGCTTTGATTGTCCGTGCCTATGCAATGTTCACTCTGAGTACAATGTTCTGTCAGGCGTACGATCCGGCAACTGCAGATACTGAGAATTCCGGTATGCCTTACCTTACCAAGCCTCAGGAGGCCGTTGGAGAAGTTTATCAGCGTGGAACTCTCGCGGAGCTTTATGCTAAGGTGGAATCAGATATTCAGCGTGGACTCCCTCTCATTGAGAACAATTACGCCAAGCCTAAGTATCATTTTACGAAGGCTGCCGCTAACGCCTTTGCTGCGCGCTTTTATCTGTATTATCATAAGTATGATGAAGCCATTAAATGTGCAGATGCCGTGCTTGGAAACAATCCGGCAAGCATGCTCCGTGACTGGGCTTCATGGAATGCTCTTTCTGCGAACAAGATGGTGCAGCCCAATGCTTATATTTCAGCCAGCGAAGAAGCTAATCTGTTGTTGCAGGTTGTAGGTTCACAGTGGGGAGTCTTTATCGGTCCTTATCTTGCCGGTGAAAAGTACACTCACAGTCATCTCATAGCCGATTATGAAACAATTTCGGCCAATGGACCTTGGGGTAACAGCCAGCAGACAATGGGATTCACGGTGTTCTATAATGACGACATGGCAACAAAGATGTTGCGTAAGATACCTTATGTCTTTGAATACATAGATATACAGGCCGGTATTGGTTATCCTCACTCTGTCTATCCGGTATTCACAACAGATGAAACTTTGATGGTGCGTGCAGAGGCAAAGATTTTGAAGGGTGATCTTACAGGCGGACTTAATGATATCAACGCAGAGTTGTCAAAGTTCACTGCAAACGGTGTTCGTCTGGATATGAATACAATCCGTACGTTCTATTCTGGTATAGCATATGATGCACCGATGGCTCCTACGCCCAAAAAGGAATTACATCCGTGGTTCACTATAGAGAACGGCAGTGACCAAGAAAATATGCTACAGTGTCTGCTTCAGTTACGTCGTCTTGTAACTATACATGACGGTCTGCGTCTGCAGGATGTCAAGCGTTACGGTATAACCATGTATCGCCGTCGTACCAATAAGTCGGTTCAGATTCTTGAAGTGACGGATGAGATGAAGAAGGGCGATCCACGTCTGGCCATACAGTTGCCGCAGGAAGTGACATCTATCGGTTTGCCTGCTAATCCGAGATAAATTGTTTTGAGTAGATAACAATAAAGACATTTAAAGATATGAAGAATATATTATATATATTAGGTCTGGTGCTTTGCATGGGATTAGTGTCTTGCTCCGACGATAACGAACCGTCAAGCGAGAGTATCTTCACTGGAGCGACGGTGCAGCGTGATGCGCTTGATACGTGGTTGCTGATGAACTACGCCTATCCTTATAACATCGACTTCAAATATAAGATGGAGGATATCGAGAGTGACATGAAGTACACTCTTGTACCAGCTGATTCGGCCAAGGCTGCCAAACTGGCAATCATTGTGAAATATCTGTGGCTTGATGCTTATGCAGAGGTCGTTGGTCAGGATTTCATCAAGGCCAATGTGCCGAGACAGATTCACCTTATCGGTTCACCCGCTTACAACAGTGAGGGAACGATGGTGCTCGGTACAGCAGAGGGCGGTCTGAAGATTACTCTTTATATGGTTAACGAACTGACAGAGGAAATGCTTCACGACTATGAGACTCTCAATGAGTATTATTTCCATACCATACATCACGAGTTCACCCACATTCTCAACCAGCGTAAGCCTTACGACACTTCATGGGATCTTATCTCAGAGGGTGACTTCATCAGTGGTGACTGGTATCAGTACACAGACCAGTACGCCTGGCAACATGGTTTTGTGACTCCATATGCTATGAGTGAGCCACTTGAGGACTTCGCAGAGATGATGTCTGTCTATGTGACGATAACTCCTGAACAGTGGCAGGAGAAGATAGACGGAGCCGGCGATAAGGCTGCTACAATTGAGAAGAAACTTGATATGGTTAAGACTTATATGAAAGATTCATGGAATCTTGATCTCGATGAGTTGCGCTCAGTTGTGTTGCGTCGTGCCGGCGAGTTGAAGACACTGGATTTGGAACACCTCAAATAGTTTTATATCGTTATGAAGAAAATATTATTAAGCATATTATTGATAGGCGCAGCGGCTTTCTCTTTGCAGTCCTGCGACGATGATGACAATGACATCTTCGACAAATCAGCTGCTGTACGTATTGACGATGCTGTCGCAGAAACCAAAGCCTTGTTGGTGTCATCTCCCAATGGTTGGATGATGCACTATTACACAGGCCGCGAATATACCGGTGGTGGTTTTACGATGTTCGTTAAGTTTGACGGTTCAAAGGCACATGCCTCTTCCGATATCGTAGCTGATGTGAACATGGTGAGCACATCAAGCTATGACGTCATAAAGGATCAGGGACCGGTACTTACATTCAATACCTATAATGAAATTCTTCATTTCCTTGCACAGCCTTATCAGGGTGATGTTGATGGAGAGGAAGGTGACTATGAGTTCATTGTTCAGAAGATTACCGATGATGCAATCTATCTTAAAGGTAAAAGGTTCGGCAATAAGTTCGTTATGACCCGTGTGCCGGAATCTCTGAATTGGGCTGATTATCTCACGGAACTGAAGAAAGTCGATGAAGCCACAGCGTTCCTCTACCTTCTTCAGCGTGGCGATCAGGTGGTGGATTCGCTCATAATTGACCGTGATGCCCACAACATACAGTTCGCTTCGCAGACAGAGACCACTCCTTATTATTATGTTCCCGGTGGAATTGAAATCCATACTCCGATAACGGCAGTTGATGGAACATCGGTTTCTTCGTTGCATTTGGTTGACGCTTCTTCATCCAAATATACAGACCAGACAGGAACAGTCGAATTTGTGAAGTGCGAAGACGATGGCTTCAATATGGATATCACGCAGTTTGCCGGCGAATGGACAATGACATACACCAATATGAACCGTCGGACCGTTAGTGACAAAATTTTATTTGAGACTTATGACGAGTATATCGGAAAGCAGTCGCATACCGTTTTGCGCGGAACATTCTCCTATACAGGTCCGGCTCGTGCAGGCATAGGCCCGGATGCAGATTTAGAGGATGCAGCCGGTGACTATAACTTGTTCTTGATGTATGACATCCGTACAGGTAAACTGCAGTTCTCCCACTATTCAACATCAGCAGATCCCACCGAAAAATTTGACTATCTGATTTTTGTCGGAGCATCACTTGATTCTGAAGGTTACTTCAACTTCGGTCAGGTTCAGTTTGCATATCAGAAATCTACAGGCAATCTTGTTATTGACGGCTCGAACAATGGTTTCGCATATCTCAATACATATATTGATGAGGAAGGAGATGACGGTCTTGCTCTGCGCTTCTACGGTTTGAATATTAATGGTTTAAAACGCGTAAATAAATAAATTAGAAAGTTATGAGAATAAAGAATATAATGCTTGGTCTGCTCGTCGGCAGTGCTTTTGGCCTCGTGGGTTGCTCTGACGATGATTTTTCTGAGTTTCAGAGTGCTCTCACGGTTACTTCTGCCGAGACTTCCATAGAGGCTGCCGGAGGAACCAAGCAGATTTATGTAGAGGGACCGCTCGCTTCCGTTTACACTTCGGCTTCATGGCTCACTGTGGCTCAGAATGGTTCGGTTGTCAATGTGACGGCAGATGTGAATCCCGATGTTCAGTCGCGTAACGCAATCGTTGTGATGAAAGCATCTGAAAGCGATTCGACCATAGTTAACATCTCGCAGTCCGGTGCCCGTGTTGAGTTCAATCTACCAGAGAAAATGACTGTTCTTGCTCATGGTAAGTCAGAAGCGACATTTGACATTCTGCACAATATTCCTGTCTATACAACTCCGAGTGACAGTTGGATTAGTGCTGTCGTTACAGAAGATGCCGTCACAGTTTATACAGAGCCCAATACGACCGGTGGCAATCGCGAAGGTTATATAGACATAGAGACAGGAATGATTTCGAAGCGTATTGCTATTGTCCAGTATGACATCTGCGGTCAGTATGATGTGACGGCAACGGATTTCAGCTCCCGTCCGAAACCCGTGTCGATGACAGGTAAGCTTATTGGCGGAGCGACAGGCAATGATCTGCTGTTCATTCCCGAACAATATAGCGGTCAGTTGCAGATACCTATGACGTTTGATGCGTCGACCAACAGCATTAAAGTTTCGGCCGCATCATATTGCGGACCTTACAACAATCTGTATGTTTATACGGTCATCGTAGCAGGAAATACTCAAAGTTATGAACCGGAGTCAACCATCAGTGGTCTGCTTGAGTCTACGGACAACGGGCAATTCGCGTTTACTTTGAATGCGGGAGAATGGAATGGAACGGCTGTGACCGGTTTCCGTCTCCGTTCGTTTACGGAGCAGAATCCTGTTTCCGGCAATGTCGTTAGGGAAGTTTTGGCGAACTTCAAGACTCCTACGTTTGTTCGTGTTGCAGCTAATTGAAAACTCTGTTACCGTCTTTGCCATATAGGCAAAGTCGGGTGATATTTATAACGGCATCATGACTCTCTTCGAGGCATGATGCCGTTATTCTATTCCACGGCAGTGCCGTCGCCATGGAATATGTCAATCGAGCTGTATTTCTCTTTGTTACGATATAGGCTTTCAAAGATGCTCATATCGTGACAAAGTTGTATCTTATCGGTGTTGTAGATGATAAAATGAAGCTTTTTGCCGTAATTTAGCTTAATTTTATTTCAAAATGTTTGCAATATAATAGAATATGTGTAACTTTGCATCCGATATTTATAATATAAAAAGAAAGCGTATGAAAAAATTTACTTTAACATTGATGGCATGTGCAGTCGCATTCAGCGGAATGGCACAGATGCAGAAGTTTGTTTCACCCGTTCCGGCTTCTATAGCTGAGACAATGGCGTCCAAAGTGTATCAGGGTACAAAATTCCAAGTTACAGCGACTCCTCAAAGTGTTGTTGCCAAGAATATGGTCAATATGGATTTGAAAAAGGAACTGGCTCCGATTTCCAAAGTTGTGAAAACTTCTGGTGAAAGGATTTCTTTCTATCATGATCCATATATTTTCTCTGATGTTTTGGGAGGTTATGCACAGGCACGAATGGAGTTGGGCTCATATACAGTTACAGGTTCAACCGTGAAAGTGAATCTTTATGGAGCTTTTGATATTGATGATATTGAAGGTACAATATATGATGGTCCCAACAGCCACTCTTCGGATGGACTTGATTCCATTACATTCGCCAACAATCAGCAGGTTGCATATTTAGTGTCTGATCAAAGTCCGGTTGTTATTGCAACTTTTGATATCTCTGATACAGATGGAGACACTTATGCGGACACTGCAACTCCTTCTACGAAGTCTACTTTTGGAGCTTACTATAATGCAGCCGAAGGAACTATTTATTTTCTGGATAATGAGTTTATCAGCCTCTATGTACCAAATAGAAAAATGCACATGGACTACATAAAGGGACAATTCGTTACAACAGCTGCTGCTGATTATGCGCCTTATACGCATGATGCGATTGTTACAAGCACATCTATTTATAATGATAATGGAAGCTACAGCCCCGGTACCCAAAAACCGGTTGAATCTCCTGCTCAGGCCATTATGTTCTCGAATGGTGTATTGGTGAAGGGTGCTATACCGACACAGGCAACTGCCGATAACTGGGTGTTCTTTGCTGATAATGCTACAAAAACGGGTTATGATGTAGCTACATTTGACTTTTTGTCAGAGTGGACAAATCAGAGTGGAGTCAAATATTCACTTGTTGTTTATAACTTAGACAGTGACGGAAACTATTTGGAGACCGGTTCATTTACCACCACAATGGATTTGGATGATAATGAACTCATAGAGGCTACGGGCTGGTTTGGTGCTTATGTATTTATTAGTAATGGTCAGAAAGGTTTCTGGGATGCATATGATCAGTATTCTGTTTCTATTTCTCCGGATCTTAGTAATGGCATCAAGGGCGTGAGCACCGAGTCTGGCAAGGTTGCTGCAAAGGAATATTTCGACCTCTCTGGCCGCAAGGTTGAGAACACAGCCAAGGGTCTCGTTATCGAGAAGGTTAGATATACTGATGGCAAGACCGTTAGCCGCAAGGTGGTTAAGTAAGCGATAGGCATGCACAAAACAGACAATCATATATTTGACGAAAACGGGCGGACTGCAAAACTGCAGTCCGCCCGTTCTTTTGTATTGCTTGGCACATGTGCTCCGGACAAAATAAGATTATGTCTCTACATGTGATATTATGGAGGAGTGAAATTGTGTGGAGAAACGAACTTGTGTGGAGGAATGAGATTATGTGAATAGTTGACCGTCATTTGTCTTTTTGCTTGTGTCATACCAGTTTCATTTTAGCTGGTTGTATGTTAAATAGTAGAAAAATCGCCATTATTCTTTTGGAAAAGTTTTGTGAATAATAGAAATTTTGCTATTTTTGCATTGTGAAATAACAAATACACTAAAGAATGAAGAGCAGTGAATTACATAGAAGATTTATCAAGGCCGGTTACCGATTCGACCATGCGGAGGGAAGTCACTACTTCTACATCAAGGATGGACAGTTGACCGAACCAATCCCGTATCACGGGTCAAAAGAAATGTTCCAACCACTTGCAAACAAACTGATTAAAAAGTACGGAGTGTAAGAGTTCCGTGCTTTGAAACAAAATAAAGTCTAACCCAAAAGAACCAAAGAGTCATGGAAAAGATTATAATGATTGTAGGAGCATCAAAGGATATGTTAAACGCATATTCAGACAACTGCGACGGTATCTACGCAGGAGGTGATACCATTGAGGAGGTTAAAGCAGATACTGCGGAGGCAATACGTTTAATCAAGAAGAACTTGCCTGAAGACAGATGGCCGGAACAAATCAAGGGCGACTATGAAATAGAATGGCGATTCGACGTTCAAAGTTTTCTTGAATATTACTCAGGTTTTATGTCTCTTGCCGGTATGGAGAAGATGACAGGTATCAATCAGAAGCAACTGTCCAACTATCTCAATCATCGTGCCGTACCTCGCAGAAAACAAGCTGATCGCATCCTTACGGGTATTCACCGTTTTGCACAAGAACTGTTGAGCATAACACTCTGATTTGTTATTTGACAAAAACAATCAGTGTTGCCGGAGTAGAAATACTTCGGCTTTTCTTTGTATGACGGGCATGTCATACATCTATGGTGAAATTGCGACCATGTTTGCGGATAGACTCTCTGTCATTCTTTTTGTGCGTTTTTGGTGACGTTTGTGTTGTCGGGAATTTCTTTCAGTCTGCTGATTCTTTCGTCAATCAGCTGCTTGTACCGTTCTTTCAGTTCTTCTGTGATGAATGACGAGTCTATGACCATGTTCCACCCGTCGCGGCATCCTATGAGTTTGTTGACGATATTCTCTGCGATTTTTTGTTCTATTCCGGATGTTTTCATGGCGTCGATGAATGACGGGCGCGAGAAGCCGGTGTTCACCTCACTGTTGTCTGCTCCGGCCCCGACGAGCGGCATGGCAAGTTCGTCACGGTCGTTTATGCCGGTGAGCAATACGGCCAGGAGGTCGTATGCCGGGGAGAGGCGGTAGCCGATGCCGTCAGTCTCAATCAGAGAGAAGTTCTTGCAGTGCATGTCCGAGTTGCCGGTCATCCACGAGAATATGACGACGGTCCAAAAGCGCTGCACGTCGAGCATGGGCGAGGCCGAATATCGTTTGATTGTTTCGGCCAGTTGCAGATAAGCCCCTCTGTATTTATGTTCCGTCAGCCTGTTGGTCAGCTGACAGAAGTCGAGCATGGACAGTTTACGGCCTTTCTTGTCCCTGTCCATGCGTCTGGTGATGTATGCCAGTTCCCCGTCTCCCATTCTTATCAGTCCGTGTCTGGCGGTCTCGATGCCGGCAGCTTCGGCCATCTTCATTGTCAGGTCCTCCAGCTCCGGCATGGCCGTGTATGTCGGACTTTGCGGTTTCAGGATGAAGTTACCCCATAGTCCGACGATGGTCAGCTTGTCCGGTTCGTTCTTTCCGCCGCGGTTTATGTCCAATGAGAGTTTCGGCTGTACGCCGGTGACGGAAGTGCTCTTTTCGAGTATTTGCAGGGCGAGTGCCTCTATGTTGTCTCTGGTGTATTGCAGTTCCGGGATCTTCCGCGTTCCGAACAGCTTCTGCGCGCAGGCCGGATGATAGTCTCCAGTGGTCTCCTGTCCGATATCCCTGTAGCAGCATAGACATTTTTTAGTTTGTTTCTCCATATTCTCTCACGCTTATGTTTCCGATGCAGTCTTTACAGCACGTGACCAAAAGTTTCATCCGGTCACGCGGGTTTATCTTCCATGTCTTGTCTACGATGTCGAGCATCCAGCCTTCCGGTATCAGGCCGTCAAAGACAGGGAAGAGAAACTCCTTCTCAAACACCTCCTCTTGAAGAGGCATTGTGGGGCTTAGTGGCACAGCCCCCTCGCTTTTGATATATTTCTCGTCATATCTGAATGTATATCCGTCAGAACCTTCGACGAGTGTGCCGCAGAAGCGGTCGTTGATGTAAATGTTTGCCCTTGTCATAGCAGTTTCATTTTAGCCGGTTGCAGCTCTTCTCCGAACAGATAGAGCACTTGGTTGACCTTGTCCATCTGTACGGTGGTCTTGCCGCGTTCCAGTTCTCTGATGAACCTTATCCCTACGCCCGTCCGCTCGGAGAGCTCAATCTGAGTGAGGTGGAACAGTTTTCTTTTGGCGCGGATGTATTCTCCTATTTCCATAAGCCGGTTGGTTTCTGATTATGTTGTTTGAATGTTAACCCCCGTACGGGTATAAAACAATCATACAGACTGAATATTAGTCCCGTGCGGGTATAAAACCGTTGTCATGGCCGCGTAATAAGCCCTTACGGGTACAAAGATACATAAAAAGACCGAATATTGTACCCGCAAGGGGTTATTTCTTTGGATTTTATTGTGCTTTTACTGTTGGTGGGATGGTGGTGGGCAGACGTCTTATCCTCGAAAAAGTGTGGTGGAATGGTTGATATATCCTCGAAAAAGTGTGTTAAAACGACGAATATATCCTCGAAAAAGTGTATCTTTGCATCGTAAGTATGTTGATTTAAAGGTGTTTAGCTCGTTATGGAACGGAAGATAATAAAACAGCTGAGAGAGTGGAAAGAATCCTCACACCGGAAACCGCTCATTCTTCTTGGTGCGCGTCAGGTGGGAAAGACTTGGATTATGAAGCATTTTGGAGAACTTGAATTTGAGAATGTGGCTTATGTCAACTGCGATGAAGAGCCGTTGGCTAAGGATTTGTTTGAGTCAGATTATGACATACCGAGGATTCTGCTCATGCTTCAGGCTATTACAGGAACGCGGGTGGAAGCAGGTCGGACACTAATCATATTTGACGAACTTCAGGAAGTTAGGCGTGGGCTGCATTGCCTGAAATATTTTCAAGAGAATGCTCCGGAGTATCATGTGATTGCGGCCGGTTCGCTGCTCGGTGTCACAATCGGACGCGGTGAGTCCTTTCCTGTTGGAAAGGTCAACATGCTCAACATGTATCCGATGGATTTTGAGGAGTTTTTGATGGCTACGGGCAATGTCCCGTTATGTGAACTGCTGCATCAGCCGGGGTGGGAGATGACCGACGTGCTCCGCACAAAATACATAGAATTTCTCCGCCAGTATTATTTTGTTGGTGGCATGCCGGAAGTTGTTGCTGGATATGTAGGAAATCATGATTTGAAGGAGGTGCGTCGCAGACAGCGTGAGATACTTGACGCTTACAGGCGTGACATATCCAAGCATACGACGGCGACAGAGACGGTCCGTATCGGACAGGTTTTGGGTTCGCTTCCGTCGCAGCTGGCCAAGGAAAACAAGAAGTTCATTTATAATGTAATCAAGAAAGGAGCGCGGGCTACGGAGTATGAACTTGCCATACAGTGGCTGATAGATGCGGGCATAGTGCATAAGGTTTGCCGTGTCAAGGAGCTGCAGATGCCGGTCAAGTTTTATGAAGACCTTGGGGCGTTCAAGCTCTTCTTGCTTGATTGTGGATTGTTGGGTTGTATGGTCGGGGCTCCGGCCAGTCAGATGTTGATTGGGGACAATGTGTTCACGGAGTTTAAGGGGACCTTTACTGAACAGTTTGTTCTTCAGCAGCTTGCCGCAATGAGCGTTCCTGTCTATTATTGGAGCAGTGAGACGACATCGGCCGAGATTGATTTTGTGATACAGACGGACGAGCGGGTGATTCCTGTTGAAGTCAAGGCGGAAGTGAATGTCCGGTCGCGGTCGATGGCTGAGTATATAAAGAATCATCCGGTTCAGAACCTGAAAGGTCTTCGCATATCCATGCTCGGCTATCGTGACCAGGAGTGGATGGAGAACATACCGCTGTATGGCGTACAGAAATATTTTGATGAGGATGCTGGAATATGAGCAAAGCCGTCCTGGCGTTAAAATCTTCAGCCAACTGACGGAATTAGGCGTGATTTCTTCAACGTGACTGACGGAATTACGCCTAATTCCGTCAGTTGGCTGAAGATTTTAACGGGTTTTTATATTTTCAATTCATAGAACTTGTATCTTTTCAGGTATATATAAACCTTACATCTGACGGACGGACGATTAAGACGAATATATATTCTTACAAAATAGCGTGCGCGGAAAATTCTGTTTTAGCGCGTTTTCATGGTGTTTTTGATGCCGTAAGGGCCTTGTTGGTTTTGGGTGACTGGCCGCGGCTGACGGATTTTCAGGGCATCGGGAGACCGGGAGGGCCTTACGGCTTTTCCGGAGCGGAGAAAACGGCGGGTTTGTGATGCTGAAAAATGTCCGTAAAAGCTACTGTTTTTCTGCCGTAAGGGCCTTACGGGGTCACCGCGGGGCCGCTTTGAGAGTGCAACGGCGGCCTCGTTGCAATGCCGCGGGGGCCCCGTTGCAGACCAATAAGGCCCTTACGGCGAGACCGTCGCGGCGCCGTTGTCTTCTGACGGGATAGCGGCCGTTTGTATGTGGTTGTGGATGAACGGGTTATGAAAAGTGTAAAGATTGCGTCACGGCTACCCCTGAATTTTGATACGCGCGTGCTTGTGATATTTGCGCCCTCGCCAAATATTTTTTGAAAAGTGGTTGCTCTCGTGGGCGTAAAAATGGTATTTTTAATTACAGATTTATTGATTATGGTCTTTCACAAGCAGGATCATTCTCTCACGCTGTAGCGGAAATAATGGAAGGAACTTGTAGAGACGTCACACCGTGGCGTCTCCCTGCCCACGGTGTTGTGTCTGGTGTGTCAAAATAGTTGCCTTTCGTTATTTCATACCTCTGATACGCACATCCTGTCAGCATCGTTGCATGTGAGACGCCACGGTGTGACGTCTCTACGAGTCCCTTCGTTATCCTCCTGTCAGCATCGTTGCATGTGAGACGCCACGATGTGACGTCTCTACAGGTCCTTTCGTTATCCTCCTGTCAGCATCGTTGCATGGGAGACGCCACGATGTGACGTCTCTACAGGTCCTTTCGTTATCTTCCGGACATCCGTGAATTTAATCAATGCTCACTTATCTTCGTGAACCATGGATTTTGGTTTGCCGGCTTAATGTAGATTAACGTTTCCTTTCCTGATTTGCTGTTTCATCCCGTAGGCACCCTCCCCTTGGGGAGGGCTGGGGTGGGGCCACTGGGGCGGGGTCATGAACCGTGGCTGGCTTGTCCGTGGCCCACATTTCAATAGTTTTTTCGCCCGTTTTGTTACTTTTTCCGCAAAAACGGGGCTGATTATCAATTAATTGTTTAATTTTGCAAAAGCATTAGTAACGAACTTTAATTATTGATATGAGAAAATTTATAGTTTTGGCGATAATGGCCGTGGCAATGGCAATAAACGCCTCGGCACAGCTGCCGGCAGTGACTTTGAAGGACATCAGCGGAAAGACCGTGCGTACGGACGAGCTCTCGAACGACGGAAAACCGTTCATCATCTCGTTCTTCGCGACATGGTGCAAGCCTTGCAACCGCGAGCTGTCGGCCATCAGCGAAGTCTATGACGAGTGGCGCGAGGAGACCGGCGTCAAGGTCATCGCCGTGAGCATCGACCAGGCGCAGAACATCAACAAGGTCAAGCCCCTCGTGGACAACAACGGCTGGGAATATGACGTGCTGCTCGACCCCAACAGCGACTTCAAGCGTGCGCTGGGCATACAGATGATTCCCTATGTCATCATCGTCGACGGCAAGGGCAACATCGTCTATAAGCACAACGGATATACCGACGGCGCCGAGGTGGAGCTGATCGAGAAGGTGCGTGAACTGGTTAAGTAAAAAAGCGGATTGCGTGATGACTATACTGAAAAACAGCAGATTCTACAGCCTTGCCGCCGCAGCGCTGATGTCACTCGCGGCCATGGCCCAGAGCGACGGCCAGAAGACCGTCACCGTCACCGGAAGCATCCAGAGTGACATACTCATTCCGGAGGAAGACGCGAAAATCGGCACGGACAAGTACAGCGAATGGGGACTGACCAACACCTATGCTGACGTGAACGTGATGAGCAAATACGACGAGAACGAATATCTCGACGCCGGCCTCCGGATGGAATATCTCGACCACCCGCTGCCGGGATTTGACAAGAAATTCAAGGGATGGGGAGTGGGCAACGCCTACGTGCGTTTCCACATGAAGCGCGTTGAGGTCACGGCCGGTAACTTCTATGAGCAGTTCGGCTCCGGATTTATCCTCCGCACGTACGAGGAGCGCAGTCTCGGCGTCGACAACTCGCTGCTCGGAGGCCGCGTGACGGTAACGCCGGTCGACGGTGTCACCATCAAGGCGCTCACGGGAAAGCAGCGCAACTACTGGACCTACAACGACGCCCTCATCTCCGGTGCCGACGTTGAAATCGGTCTGGAGAACTGGATCCGCCCGTTCCGCGACAACGGGACATATCTGACGCTGGGCGCCTCGTTCGTCAACAAGAACGAGAAGGACGAAGTCATCCAGCTGAACGACAACCCGCTGTACCGCCTCAATCTGCCCCGCAATGTCAATGCCTTTGACGTCAGGGCACGGTTCCAGAAAGGCGGACTCAACGTTCTGGCCGAATATGCCCAGAAGTCTCAGGACCCCGTCTACGACAAGCTCTATCCGTATATCTACCGCAAGGGCTATGTGGCCATGCTCTCCGGTTCCTATTCGCAGCGCGGACTGAGCCTCCTTCTGCAGGCCAAGCGCAGCGACAACATGGCGTTCAAGAGCCGCCGCCGTCTCGACGAGGGCGCGCTGACGTCGTCGTTCATCAACCATCTGCCGGCCTTCACGCTCGACCATACCTACGCTCTGGCCGCCCTCTATCCCTATGCGACCAACGCCAACGGCGAGTGGGCCTATCAGGCGGAGCTGGGATATAACTTCAAGAAGCGCACTGTGCTCGGCGGAAAATACGGTACGAAGGTCAAGCTCAACTACTCCCACGTCCACGGCATCAACCGCACCGACCGCTCGGGGACGATGACCGCTCCCGGCGGCTACGGCACCGACGGCTACGGCTCGGCGTTCTGGAAGTGGGGCGACGGAATGTACTATCAGGACCTTGACGTTCAGGTGGAGAAGAAGTTGACGAAGTCGTTCAAGCTCAACCTCATGTACATGAACCAGTTCTACAACCAGACCGTTGTCGAAGGCCATGGCGGCATGATCCACTCCGACATCTTCGTGGCTGAAGGCAAATATCAGTTCAACCGCAAGTTCACCCTGCGCGGTGAGGCACAGTATCTCTCCACCGACCACGAGAGCGGCGACTGGGCTTTCGGACTGCTCGAACTGTCGATACTCCCGCGCTTCATGGTCACGATCAGCGACATGTACGGCCGTCCTTACGTCGGAAGCGAGTATCAGTCGCGCGAACATTATTATTCCGGATATGTCACCTACGCCCATGGAGGCCACCGTTTGCAGCTCGGTTACGGCCGTACGCGCGCCGGATACAACTGCTCCGGAGGTGTCTGCCGCTATGTCCCGGCGTCAAAGGGTATGACCGTTTCGTATAACTATAATTTCTAAGCCGACACTGATTTATTCCTATTATGAAGAAAATAAGAAACATCATATACGCAATGGCCTGCGCCGTTCTGACGCTGGCTTCATGTGACACGGTGGACGAGAACGACCGCTATCTGGCCTACGACGACGGACTCAGCGGCGTCACCGACGGGACGGACGAGAGCGGCCGCCCCACGTCGGTCCAGCGTGCCGTGCTCATCGAGGATTTCACGGGACAGATGTGTGTCAACTGTCCCAATGCCGTTCCCGTCATCGAAGGGCTGGAACATGCCTATCCCGGCAAGATTGTCGCCGTGGCGATTCATTCGGGATTGATATTGCCTACTACTGGCAATCTTGCTTTGCACACGCCAATCGGTGAGCAGTATTATAAGGATGCCGGTTCTCCGTCCCAGCCGTCCGGACGTATCGGTCGTATGGGAGTCAAGTCGATTGACTATTGGGGAAGTTCAGCACTGGACGTCCTGAAACTTCAGTCGCCCGTATGGCTCGGTGTCAGCAACACCTACGATGAGGCAACGCGCAAGGTGACCATCGCCGTCGAGGCGTATGGCATTGAGGCCGCTTCCGGCAACCTGCAGATTTGGCTTACGGAAGATGGCATCGTTGCTCCGCAGATAACACCGGATGGCCCGAATGCGGCTTACGTTCACAACCATGTCTTCCGCGACGCCGTCAACGGCGCTTACGGCGAACCGTTTGCCGTAGCCAAGGGCGAGGAAAAGACCGTGACGGCAGAGGCTACGCTGGCTGCCCATTGGGTGGCCGACAACATGTCGGTGGTCGCCTTTGTCTATGACGCCGGCGGTGTGCTCCATGTCGTCAAGCAGCCGGTTGTTTCGAAGCAGGACGAGACGGAGGATGCAGATGAATCGATAGAGTAATAATATAATAAGGATATAGGATATGAAGATTTTTACCCGAACATTGTTTATGGCCGTGGCGCTCATGGCCTTTCATGTAAGTATGAACGCACAGGTGGACAACACGTTCCGCTTCGTTGACAACAAAACAGGAAATGAAATACCCGATGGCGGTACATATACGGCTGAAGCAAAATTGATAGATAAGTTCCCGACGGTTCCCGGTCTTGTTGTCTCGTTGGAGGCTCCGTTTGACATATCGGTTGAGAACACATCCGCACAGGACGCTTATGTCTCGGCAATCGTCACAACAGAAAGCATGTCAAGCGGAACATTGCAGTTCTGTTTTCCAAAAGATTGTGAGTCATACCTTCCTATCATAGAGACAGCCAACGGCCCGATTGCAGCGGGAGCAAGTCAGGATTTGCACTCAGAATGGCTTCCCGAGAAAGAACAGTATGGTACGGCGAAGTTCACCATCCAGCTGCGCCTGATGGCTCTGAACCCGCTTCTCGGAACATGTTCTTTCGTTGCCAACGGTCCGAAAATTACCGTTGACTGCACCTATGACGATCCGGCCGGCATTTCCGATGCGACAATGACCGACACAAAGACTGAAACGTCGCGCTATTCTCTTGACGGCCGCAAGCTGACGTCGCCCGCCCGCGGCATCAACATCGTCAGAATGGCTGACGGAACGGTGCGCAAGGTCTTGACTAAGTGATAATAATTATATATAAGTAGTTTATTTATTATGTTGAAAAGATTACTTTTCTGCGTTGCGCTGATAGCAGGTTGCATCAGCGTCAATGCACAGAATTTGAGTGTAGCCAAGGATGGCGGCCCGTGGATGCGGTGTGACCGGCCGTTTGGTTCTCCGGCAGTTGTGAACGGAATGGCGAAAGCTCCGCAGAAAGCCGCTTCGCTCGAAGGAACTTCTCTTTGGGGCTACTATATGGGTGGTATTGACGGTTTGGGAGGTCTCGGCGTCAGTCAGGCTGCCACCTACTGGATTGCCTATTTTGTTGAAGGTAACGGAGCTTTGAAGGGCAGCAGCATCAACGGTGTCAATGTTCCGCTGTACACCACCGCGAACATGAAAGACTTCAGCGTGTGGATTTCAAAGGATCTCAATACCAACGAAGTGTCCAAGGACGTCCCCGTGGCTAATCTTGCAAGCGTTTCCTACAATTCCATCGCGCTGGACGAGCCTTACGCCATCCCGGCAGAAGGTGTATATGTGGGCGTTAAGTTCACTATCAGCAAGGTTGCGACCGAAGGAGATTCCTATCCGGTACTGCTGAACGATGACGGCATGTTCGACAAGTCTCTGTTCATGAAGACCTCTGTACAGGGAACCACCACGTGGGCTAACTACAGCTCGGCATACGGCGCATTCGGAATGCAGCTGTTCGTTTCCGGCGTGGAACAGCCGGCGGTGAGCGCTTTCCCTGTTCAGGTAATTGACGTGACATCGTTGCCCGGTGGTAAGGCAACGACACAGGCGTTGATTCAGAGTGACGGCACAGAGGACATCAGTTCTTTGGATTATGTCATTGAGATCAATGGTGAGAAAACCTCATATCATAAGGAGCTGGCTGCGTCAATATCAGGTGGATATAATAAGCAATTCGTTGTAGAACTGACATACACCGCTCCCGTGGAGTGTGTCGGATATAAGGCGGCAATGAGCATAGAGAAGATCAACGGCAAGCAGAACCCGTTTGGCGAAGAGGCTGTTGCGTTCGGCGGAAAGGTTGTTTCGCGTATGGCTGAGCGTAAGACCGTCGTGGAGGAATTTACCGGAACGGGTTGCCCGTGGTGTCCTCGTGGCTGGGTCGGCATGGAAATGCTGAAAGAGACACAACCGAACTTCATCGGCATCGCTCTGCATCTCTATAATTCCACCGACCCGATGTATGTTGCGGACTATTTCCGTTATGACAAGATTGGTCTTAGCGGCGCCCCCAGCTGTTCTGTTGACCGCAGAATCCTCGGTGTTGACCCGTATTACGGTTCAGGAAACAGTATTACGGAAGATTTCGCCTATTGTAATTCAGTCCTTCCCGAGGTGAGTGTGGATGTGACGGGTGGCTTTAATGAGGACAGCACGAAGGTCAATGTGAAGTCAGATATTGAGTATCTGATGGACGGCGGCAAGTACAGTGTGGCTTACGTTCTCGTTGCAGACAGTCTGAAAGGTGAGACAACGGCATGGAGACAGGCCAACAACTATGCTTCCGCAACGGCTGCTCAGGTGGACAACGACCCGATGTTGACTCCGTTCTGCCGCGGTGGTGAATATGGTTCGTCATACGTTTATCTTACGTTCAATGACGTCATGGTTGGCAGTTCCTACTCTACGATTACGGCTAACCGTTTTACCGGAGCACTTAGCGGCGGCGAGAATCAGGCTGATGCTCTTACCGGCGGAGAGAAGGCTGGCGACAAGGAGTCAAACAGCTATGTGTTGACAATGCCCACCAAGTCTACGCTTAAAAGTGCCGTACGCAGTGACGAGCTCTACGTCGTGGCTTTGGTCATAGCAGAGAACGGAACGATTGCCAACGCAGCCCGCTCCAAGGTTATGAGCTATGACGACTATAAAGGTACAGGTATCAGTGCAGTCAAGGACGGCGCATCTTCTGCCGTTGAAGTAGCACGCTATACTCTGAACGGAACCCGGATAACTGCTCCCCAGAAGGGTATCAACGTTGTCAAGATGAGCAACGGTGAGGTCCGTAAGGTGGTGGTTTATTAAAAAAGTCAGATGATGCTCCCCATGGGGAGCATCATCTGACTTTAGGAGTTAAATGAATTAAAAAGGAGTTATCGCATGGAGCGATAACTCCTTTTAAATACCTTTAACTCCTCAGAAGAACAGGCTTGCCTATTCTTCTGATATTATCTTCATGTATTCATCATAGCTGATGTACCGTCCGCCCATGCTCTTGAGGTGGGGCGTCTCTATCTGGCAGTCTATCAGGCGGCCGCCGTGGCTGCTGAAGAAGCGGGCGAGGTGAATGAGGGCGAGCTTGCTGGCGCTTGGCACCAATGAGAACATGCTCTCGCCGAAGAAAGAGCGTCCGATGGTGACGCCATAGAGGCCGCCGACCAGTTTGTTACCGTCCCACACCTCAACGCTCGCGGCGAATCCCTGACGGTGGAGTTCGGTGTATGCCTCGGTGATGTCCTTGCCCAGCCAGACCCCTTCCTCGTCGATACGGAGGCGTCCGCAGGCACTGATAACGCTGTCGAAATCCTCGTTGAAGCTCATGCGGTAGCGGTTCTTGTTCATCAGCGTGCGCATGGAGTGGGAGACATGAATCTCGTCGGGGAAGATGACGAAGCGCTGTTGCGGACAGTACCATAGCGGTTCGTCACAGTCACGGAACGAGAACCATGGAAATATGCCGTGGCTGTAGGCCAGCAGCAGACGGTCGATTGACAAGTCGCCGCCCACGGCCAGCAGTCCGTCAGGCTCATCACAGAGATGAGGGTCGGGGAAGCTGAGCTCATTGTCGGGGATTCTATAAATCATAGCAGCGGATGTTTTATATTGTTGTATCGGGGATTCTATAAATCATAGCCGTGGATGTTTTATATTGTGTATATGCCGGAAAGCGGTCTGCCGTTGGAGAGTTATGGCCCTACGATAGTGTTATGTTTCCGTCGCCGTCCATCGTCACTGTCGCGTCGCCGCCTTTCTTCAGCCGTCCGAAGAGGATGGCGCGCATGAGAAGCGGTTTCAGCTGCGAGACGATGACGCGGTCGATTTCCCGTGCGCCGTATTCGCGGGTGAAACCGAGGCGCAGCAGATGTTCGCGGGCGTCGGCGGTGAGCGTCATGGTCACACGGCGTGCCACGAGCTGTTCCCGCAGCTCCGCCAGCTTTTTGTCGAGGATGAGCGAGGCCATCGTGCGGTTCATGTCGTTGAAGACGACCGTGGCCGACAGCCGGTTGATGAACTCCGGCTTGAACGTCTTCTTGACCTGCTTCATCATTGCCTCGCCGGCCGATACATTGCCTGTAAAGCCGACGTCCGCTTTCGCGGCATGCTGTGCTCCGGCGTTCGACGTCATGATGAGCACCACGTTGTGGAAATCGGCCCGGCGGCCCTTGTTGTCCGTCAGGCGGGCGTAGTCCATCACCTGAAGCAGGATGTTGTAGATATCCTCGTGAGCCTTTTCAATCTCGTCGAGCAGCAGCACGCAGTTTGGCGTCCGGCGTATTGCGTCGGTGAGCAGTCCGCCGTCCTCATAGCCCACATATCCGGCCGGCGCACCTATGAGTTTTGCCACGGTGTGCTTCTCCGTATATTCGCTCATGTCGAAGCGCACGAGCCCGATGCCCAGTTCCTTTGCCAGCACCCTTGCCACCTCCGTCTTTCCGACGCCCGTCGGACCGACAAAGAGCAGCGAGGCCAGCGGCTTGTCTCCGGCGGTCAGCCCCGCCTTGGCCATCATGACGGCCTCCGTCACCTGTCTGACGGCTTCGTCCTGCCCGTAGATCTGCGCGCTGATGCGCTTTGCCAGCGTCTCCAGCTTCGCGTCGTTGTCCGCCTTTATGGCCAGCGCGTCGACCTTGCACACCTTCGACAGAATCTCGGCCACGAGCACCTTGTCCACCGTCTGCCGCTTGCGGCCCTCCAGCGGATGCGTCTCGCGGTAGGCGCCAGCCTCGTCGATGAGGTCGATGGCCTTGTCCGGCAGACAGCGGTCCGTTATATGTCGTGCGCTCGCCTTTACGGCAAACTCAATGGCCGTGGGAGTGTACGTCACGCCGTGGAAATCCTCATAACCCTTCTTCAGCTGTTGCAGTATGCCGATGGTCTCTTCCACGCCCGGCTCCGTTATGTCAATCTGCTGGAATCGTCTCATCAGAGCCTTGCTGCGCGAGAGATGGCGGTTGTATTCCTCGTATGTCGTCGACCCGATGAAGCGCAGCTGTCCCGCCTCCAGATATGGTTTGAGCATGTTGGCGGCGTCCATCGCCCCGTCTCCGGTCGCTCCGGCGCCCATGATGCTGTGTATTTCGTCTATGTATATGATGGCGTTGCCCTCGTCTGAGGCTCCGTCGAGAACCTGCTTCATGCGCTTTTCAAAGTCCCCGCGGAACTGCGTGCCGGCCACCATCGTCCCCATGTCAACCTGATAGATGCGGCATCCGCGCAGCCTTTCCGGCACGCGGCCGTCCTCGATCATCCGTGCCAGCCCGAAGACAAGGGCCGTCTTGCCCACACCCGGCTCGCCGACATGCAGCGGATTGTTCTTGTCCTTCCGGCAGAGCACCTGTATCGTGCGTTCCAGCTCCTTCTCGCGGCCTATGAGCGGGTTGTGGCCGTCGAGCCGTTCGTTTATGCAGGTGACGAACGTTCGCCACTCCTGCCGGTCCGCCTTTTCGTCCATGTCATCCTCCAGCCAGCCGTCCCCGTCCGTGTCAGTCCCTCCGGACGGAAGTTCCGTACCGTTCTTTCCGTCCGTCTCCGCCGGTTCGCCGTTCTCCTCGCAGAGCGAGATGAGGCGGCTCAGGAACATGCCCGTGCGGTCTTTTATCTCCGTCGTGAGCACGTAGGCCGCGTAAGAGTCGTCGAGCAGCAGCATGCTGTTGAGCAGATGAGGAATCTTCATCCACTGTGCCCCGGACGATTCCACCGTGAAATAGGCACCCGAGAGCAGCTCGTTTGTCTGTACCGAAGCCTCCGGACTGTATTCCATGTTGTCCGGCACGCGCTCCGTATCGCAGAAAAATCCGTTGATGTCGTCTTCTATCGTTTTCGGGTTGATGCCGCAGTCGCTCAGTGTCTTTCTGAACACTTTCTGCCGCAGCATGGCCATGAGGACATGTTCGGGCATGATGAACTCATGCCGCCAGCTGCGGCATATCCTGAGCGTATCGTCAAAGACGAAGTCGACGAGTGGCGATCTTTTTATTTCCATAGTGTTTCAGTGTTCTTGTTTCATTCCGGACCGTATGTCAGCCGCAGCGGGAATCCCTCTTCGCGTGCCATCCTCATGGCCTTTTCCGTCTTCGATACGGCAATGTCGTAGCTGTATGTCCCGACGACGGCCTTGTCGCTGTGGTGCACGGCAAGCATGAGCGCCTCGGCCTCCACCTCGCTCTTGAAGAAGACCACGGTGAGGATTTTCACCACAAAGTCCATCGTGGTGAAATCGTCGTTGTGAATATATACATTATATTTCCGCGGCTCGCGCGTGTCCGTGAGCTGCCTGTCCTTTACTGATGACTGTTCTTTTGCCATGGGAAAACTTTGTCAGATGAGTGAAAATCCGGCCAGCCGGCGGTTCCGTCTGGCGTTGCGTTTGATTATGATAATGGTGATTTCCTGTTATTCTGTCCTTGTTCCGGCCTTGTTTCTGCCTTGTCTCGGTTTGCTCCGGCCTGTTAGCCGACCTTGTTCCGGCTTTATGCCGGTCTGTTTCTTTTTGTTCCGCACCGTCCGGCTTCTGTCCGACCTTTGGGGTGCGACCAAAAACAAAGGGGCTGAAAATCAGCCCCTTGCTTTTGATTTGGTCGGGATGACAAGACTCGAACTTGCGACCTCACGCCCCCCAGACGCGTGCGCTAACCAACTGCGCTACATCCCGTCCTCCGCAATCTCATTTCTGTATTGCGGGTGCAAAATTACGCATAATCTGCGAGAACTGCAAATTTTTGCCGATGTTTTTTGCAAAAGACGGGAAGAAAAGGCTCAAAAGAGCTGCTGGGGATGGGGCGGGCGAGTGGTTGGAATGGCGGGCGGTATGGTCGGCTACATGGCGATGGGGCTGTCCGCCTGTCGGAAAACGATTGACAAAAAGCGGCAAAAATGCCCTCTAAACGCGGTCAAAACGGGGCACTTTTGAAAAATTTTTCCCGGCGGCCGCAAATTCCTGAGTTTTGTGCGTGTAAGTGTAAGGTGTTGATGGTCAGACGGTTGTTGCTCTGTTCTGAAATCTGTGCAATTTCTGAACGCCGGAAAGACGCCTTTTCGGGCCAAAATGTCAGGATTTGTTCTGTCGTAAGGGCCTTATTGCATCGCGACGGGGCCGCCGTCATTGTGCAGCGGGGCTGTTGTCGCAGTGCGACGGCGGCCCCGCTGCAACCCCGGGAGGGCCTCGTTGCTCAGCCGTCGCCCGTCCGACGTGCTTCAAGTGTCCATCCGCCGTTCTAAAACGGGATTTTTATTTGTCACCGATTTTTGCGCAGCAATGTTTACAACAGTGGCGGCCGGGCGTGCCGTCATCTTCTTAATTATTGTTATTTGTTTTGTTATCTTTCTGATTTCCGCTACCTTTGTAGTCATATAATAATATATATGAATCCATAACCCGACTGTGATATGCGATACGATATAACGGCGCCGGGCCGCCTGAACCTGACCGTCGACCTGCCATCATCGAAGAGCGTGAGCAACCGCGCGCTGATTATACACGCCCTTTCCGGCGGCAGCGAATTGCCCGGGAACCTTTCCGACTGCGACGACACGCGCGTTATGATTGACGCCCTGACGAGAATGCCCGACACGATAGACATCGGTGCCGCCGGGACGGCGATGCGCTTCCTGACGGCCTATCTCGCCGTGACG